>ERZ1673738.2360-NODE-2360-length-24517-cov-9.655506_pt1 | contig 24517 bp, 21 predicted proteins | sample MGYA00580198_ERZ1673738 | MGnify/ENA primary metagenome ERZ1673738 (study PRJEB41218, sample SAMN15661784) | gut metagenome | host: Homo sapiens | place: Canada: London | collected 2015-08-20/2019-03-30 | study: EMG produced TPA metagenomics assembly of...
CCGAAAAAGTTCATAAAACAAGAAAAAACCGCCCGAAAACAGGCGGTTTTATGGTCGTAGGGTGTATGGCGGAAGTGAGAGTGGCACCCGCAAACACATTGGAAATCCTACATTTTTACGGCATAGACGCACGGGTTTATTACGAAAAAGCAATCTGCCTCTGTATCGCACAGGGGCGGATTTGCTTATTTGTCATACGGGACTCGGAAATAGTCCAAATACTTCAGACAGGTATTACGGAGATACGAGTCGCCGCCTATATACACGGGATATATTGCTGATCGTTCCGCAAGAAGGATTATGCCAGATACCCCTCTCGTGCCTTCACACCGAAGTGGGCCTCCAACTGGTGCATCTGGTCGTCGGTAATGGTATTGAGCAGGGGCAGGTGGGCGATTTTCATGTAGATTTCCGCCGCCTTTTCGGCGGTTTCAATGAGTCCGAAGGTCTCGTCCAGATCCTTGCCCGCGCCGTAGATGCCGTGCTGCGCCCAGACCACCAATCGGGCGGTCTGCATCTTTTCCGCCGTGGCGATGCCTATCTCATTGGTGCCGCAGAGCATCCAGGGCAGCACATTCACGCCGTCCGGGAACACCACGATGCACTCCGTGCACATCTGCCAGAGCGTGCGGGTGAATGCCTTTTCATCAAGGCTGTGGACATAGGTCATGGCCAGCAGGTTCGCCGGGTGGCAGTGCATGACCACACGGTTCTGTGGATCGACTTTCAAACGCTCGGCGTGGCTCATCATGTGGGCGGGGAACTCGGAGGTGAATTTGCCGCCGTCCGAGAAGCCCCAGAGGAGCTGCGCCGTTTCGCCGCCGTTTGTCAGCTGCACAGGGCCGAGGTTTACTTCCGGGGCGTACGGCACGTTCTTGAAATACTTCCCCGTACCGGTGACGAGGAAGTATTTCCCGTCCAGCGCCGGGCAGGAAAAGCCCGTGGGGATTTCACGCAAAACGGCGCCGTCGACATACTCTTTGACTTGAGATTCCTCCAGCAGCAGACTGACATTTCCGCCGTTGCGCTCGTCCCAGCCGTGGTCGTACATATTCGTCACGGTGCGGGTCATCTCCAACATCCACGGCGCTGTCAGAATATCTCTCATGCTCTCGCCTCCAAAAAGGTTTTCTCATATCTGCGGACTTCTGGCAGCCATGCGCCGTCCTCCGGCACGCCGCAGCGGCGGCAATACTCCGCCCAGACCTCACCGAAGGGCAGGGTCTTCAGCTCCTCCTGCCGCACCAGCAGATCGGTGAAATTGCCCGCGTTTTGCTCCTTGGTCATGTCGGGCGTCAAAAGCGCGTTCAGCAGCGCCTTTTGCACATTTCGGAAGCCCGTGACCCACGCGGCGATGCGGTTAACGGAGGCGTCGAAGTAGTCCAGCGCCATGTGAACGCGTCCGTCCAAGCCGCCGCAGCGGACGATTTCCTTGCAAAGCTCCTTCGTTTCATCATCGAACAGCACCACATGGTCGCTGTCCCAGCGCACGGGGCGGGTGATGTGCAGCGCGATCTCCGGGAAGAAGGTCAGCAGCGCCGGAATTTTGTCGCTGACCACCTCGGTGGGATGATAGTGGCCGTTGTCCATGAGGGGGATGCACTTATCTCGATTCATGGCGGCGTAGCTTAAGGCAAATTCCGCGCTGCCCACGGTGTAGCTCTCCACGCCGATGCCGAACACCTTGCTCTCCACGCAGGGCTTGACCTTGGTAAAGTCAAACGGCTCGGAGAGAATTTCGCCGATGGACTGCTTGTAGCGCATACGCGGTCCCAGACGGTCGGCGGGGATGTCCTTGAAGCCGTCCCCTGTCCAGATGTTCATGGTGACCACACCGCCCAATTCCTCCGCAAGGTATTGAGAAATGCGCACGCAGGCTTTGCCGTGCTCCACCCAGAACCGATGGGTCTCCTCATTGGGGCTGGAGAGTGTCAGCGGATCGCACTTGGGATGAGAGAAGAAGGTGGGGTTAAAATCCGCGCCGAGACCGTGCTTTTTGCAGAACTCCACCCACGGGGCGAAGTGCCTCGGCTCCAATTTGTCACGGTCTACCCATTCACCGGGGGCAAAAATGGCGTAGCTTGCGTGGAGGTTCAGCTTTTTTGTGCCGGGGCACTTCAGCACCTCTTCGATGTCCGCCATCAGCTCCCGGAGTGTCCGTGCCCGGCCGGGATAGCTGCCGGTGGTTTGGATGCCGCCGGTGAGGGGCTTGGTGGGGTCGGTGTCGAAGCCACGCACATCATCGCCCTGCCAGCAGTGCAGAGAGACCGGGGCGGTTTTCAGCTTCGCAATCGCCGCCTCAGTGTCTACGCCGATAGCTGCGTATTTTTCTTTTGCTTCCGTATAGCTCATAGGTCTGCCTCCATCTGTATTTTCAGATTGCCCAGCGCCGTCGCCTCGATGGGCAGGGCAATGACCTGCTTGCCGGTGGCTTTGGCGGTGAGATGGTTGAGAAACTCATTTTTCGCGCCGCCGCCCACAATGTAGAGCTTGTCGTATTGCATTCCAGTGTTTCGCTCCAGCTCCGCAAGGGCTTTCACATAGCTCTCCGCAAGGCTGCGGTAGGCACAGCGAAAATAGTCGCCGATGCTGACGAGCTGCCCGCCGGTCGCCCCATCAAAGGCGGCTTTCATGCTCTTGGGAGCCAGAAATTCCGGGGCGTTGGCATCGATAAGGGCATCGCAGGGGCTTTCCTTGGCGGCGTTCACGATCTCCGCAAAGCCCAGCCCGCTGCAAAGCCCCTTTTGCAGCTCATTCACCAGCCACATGCCCATGATGTTTTTTTGGTAACGATTGTAGCCCACGCCGCCCTCGTTGGAGTAATTGGCGGCGCAGCTGGCGGAATCCGTGAGGGGCTTCGGCGTTTTGACGCCTAGCAGCGACCATGTGCCTGAGGAGATGTAGGGTGCATTTTCCACCATCGAGATGCCCTCTACCGCCGAGGCCGTGTCGTGGGTGGCGCAGAGGACGCACTTTATTCCGTCATACTCGCCGAGTATCGTTCCGGGATTTTGCGGCTTTGGGAAGACGGGCGGTAGACCAAGCGCAGAAATGATCTCCGGGTCAAATTCGCCGGTTTCGGCGCTTACCATGCCGGTGGTGGCGTTGGTGTACTCCTTGGCTTTCACGCCGCAGAGCCGCCACAGGAGGTGTTCCGGAATCATCAGGAAGTCCGTCACGTCCTCCAGCCTGCCCGTGAGCTTATCCGCATAGAGCTGATAAATGCTGTTGAAGGGCTGAAACTGGCAGCCGGTTTTGGCGTACAGCTCCGCAAACGGCAGAATTTCGTGGGCCTTGGGGATGACCGCCTCCGTGCGGCTGTCCTGGTAGGAGTACACCGGGCGGATTTCTTACTGCCCCGCAGCAGCATATGAAACAGATTTGAAGATTGACGGGATGATGTGCGGTATGTGCGAAAACCACATAAACGACGCGATACGCACCGCATTCAAGGTCAGGAAGGTCAGCTCCTCCCACCGGAGCGGTACGGCGAAGGTCATAAGCGAGAAGTCTCTGGACGAGGCCGCGCTGAAGAAGCTCATTGACTCCACCGGCTATACCCTCCGCTCCGTAAGCAGCAGGCCCTGTTAAAAAAAGTGACTCTTCGCCTGAGGTCCCGCTCCGCGCATCTCCGGCCGCTTGGCTTACAGGGCTCAGCCTTCCACACACCTCAGGCGGCGTGTATGTTTGTGCCCTGAGCCGCGGCTCAGGGCACAAACGATGTTCAGACGGAGTGTTTTTCCGGTCGGGTTGATTGGCAGGTAAGCCGGAGATTGACTTGTCCGTTCCGAAGTTCAGATTTATCTCCGCAAATTTCCGGGGACAGGCGTATTGGGCCTGTCCCCGGAAATTTTATTCTGTCCTGTCCGCACGTTCGAACGCGAAGATACGGCGCAGCAGTTCGGCGCTGTAATCGACAAACTCCCCGCAGCGCAGCATATCGAACACATCCCTTTCGGACGCAAAGGCTGCAGCGGACAGCTCGCTCCTCTGCAGCTCCAGCCCGGAGACATCCAGCTCCCGGCGCACAAAAAAGAAGTCGTCGAACACACAGGAGAACGGCTCTGTCAGAACAAAACGCAGCTCAGCCTTCGCCAGACTCAGGCCCAGCTCCTCCCGCGCCTCTCTGAGCGCGGCGTCGGACGCGTCCTCGCCGCTGCGCACAAAGCCGCCTGCCGATACATCCCAGCAGCCGGGGTAGCGGTCTTTATATACGCTCCGGCGCTGCACCAGCAGCTCTCCGCGGCCGTTGAACAGGCAGAGATGAGACACCAGGCAGTACTCGCCCGGACGCACGGCGGAGCCCCTTTCGGCGGTCCTGCCCGTCCTGACGCGGCTGCCATCATACAAATCTATAAGCTCCATACCGGTCTCCGTCAACGGACCCATGTCCCGGACAGCCGGGACATGGGGACCGTATTTGCTTTTAATCCGCGTTCATATATATTCTCATAAAAACATCCGGCGCTGTTCACGGCGCTGCAGGCGCGACGGCTCCGTATGAAACGCAGTGACGCGCCCTCCGTGCGGCATTGGGGTGCGCGGAACCCGGAACTGATTCCTGGTTCGGAATCAGAACAGCTCGTCGCCGCTTTTGCAGCCCAGCCCGGGATGCAGATCAAAGCGCACCGCGCCGACCTTTGCCCTGTCCCCTACAGCCTGCTCAACGAGATATGTCCCGCGTATACCGAAGCCGCCGCATAGCTCTATTGCGGCGCAGCCCGCGTCGGCCATCTCCCTGGCCGCAGCGGCTCCCTTCTCGTAAGTGCTCACGCCTATGGACGTCAGCCGGACTTCGGGAGTCTCGACTGTGCCGCGATGCTTTTCGGGGTCCGCACCGGGCGCGATGAAAATAAATGCAGCCTCAAGCATAATCCCGCCTCACTTTCTGTTCGGTATATGTATTGCTTTCCTGTCGGCCGCGAGACAGGCTTCGCGCACGGCCTCGGCCACCGTCGGATGGCAGTGTATAGTATCCGTGAACTCCTCCAGCGTCGCCTCCAGCCTTATTGCGAGGGCGGCCTCCTCAATGAGCTCCGTCGCGCTCGGGGCAAGGATGTGTACGCCGAGGATCTCGCCGTATTTTGCCCCGGCAAGGACTTTAATCATTCCGTCCGTATGTCCCGCGACAAGGCTCCTGCCGTTGCCGCTGGTCGGGAAGCGGCCTGTCTTGTAGTCGACTCCCATCTCCCTTAGCTTTTCCTCGGTATAGCCGACGCCGGCAAATTCGGGTCCGACATAGGCGCAGCTCGGGCTCTGCTCCGGTCTGAACACATGTGCGCCGCCCATGGCATTCTCCGCGGCGATCTCACCCATAGCCATAGCCGCATGGGCCAGCATCAGCTTACCCGTACAGTCGCCTATGGCGTAGACGCCGGGTACAGCCGTTTCAAGCTTTTCGTTTGTCTGGATGAATCCATTGTCAGTCTTTATGCCGGCCGCGGCAAGCCCAAGTCCCTCGGTCAGCGGACCGCGTCCGACGCAGATCAGCACCTTTTCGACTTCAAAGCTTTTTTCGCCGTCGGGACATTTGACCTTCACCTCAGCGCCCTTTGCCGTGTCCCTGACAGAAATGACCTTAGAACCGGTGTGGATATCCATGCCCTCGCCAATGAGCTTCGCCTGCAGCAGGCCGGTGAGTTCTCCGTCCATCAGGGGCAGCAGACGCTCTGTCGCCTCTATGACTTTGACCTTTGTGCCGTAGCGGCGGTATACGGTCCCGAGCTCCAGTCCGATGACCCCGCCGCCGATTACGAGCATACTCTCCGGGATATGATCCAGAGCCAGGCAGGCAGTCGAGTCAATGCAGGCACGGCTGTCCTTCACTCCGGGGATGTCGGGTATGATCGGATATGAACCTGCCGCGATGATTATTCTGTCCGCGGTATATTCTTTATCCTCCACTTTCACCGTTTTTGTGCTTATAAACTTGGCATTTCCCTCCACAAGAGTGATTTTATTGAGCTTTATAAGGGCTTTCACTCCCGAAGTCAGCTTTTCGACCACCGAAGCGCGGAAACCCTGTACCTTCTCCCAGTCTACGCGGACATCCGCTCCGACGATGCCGATAGCGGCGCTGCCGGTCGCGGCTTCGTATATCTCGGAGGTATGCAGCATAGCCTTTGTCGGCATACAGCCACGGTTGAGACAGGTGCCGCCGACCTGGGCCTTTTCAATCAGCGTGACCTTCGCCCCCAACTGCGCCGCTCTGATAGCGGCGGTGTAGCCGCCGGGGCCGCCTCCAATCACGAGCACGGTTACGGCTTCGTCCCCGGCCGGCTGCGCAGGTTTGCATACGTCGGCTGGAGACGCCGTGCCGAGGTCGACGGTCTCTCCCGGTTCGCCTATGAAAGCCACGGGAGCGAGGCAGGGCACAGTCTCCCCCGCCTGTACGGCGATCTTCAGCAGCGTGCCGGAGGCCGTGGCCTCGATGTCGTTCGTGAGCTTATCGGTGGAGACAGAGAAGAGCACTTCGCCCTCTTTAACAGGCTCGCCCTCCTTTTTCTTCCACTCGTCCACAGTGCCTTCGGTCATGGTCAGGCCTAGCTTTGGCATTACTATTATTTTACCCATCAGTTTTTCCTCCCTGTCATGCCAGCATGAGCGCCGGGTTTTCCAGCAGGCACTTTATACGCTGCAGAAAGCTCGCCGCAACGGAGCCGTCGGCGACACGGTGGTCGGCAGTCAGGCTCAGCGTCATCATGGGGCGTATGACGATCTCCCCGTTACGCACGACCGCCCTGTCCTCCATCGTGGTCACACCCAGAATCGCGACCTCCGGCTGATTTATGATCGGAGAGAAGCTCTCTATGCCGTACATGCCGAGGTTTGTGATCGTAAACGTGCCGCCCCGGAGCTTCTCCATCGGCAGCCCGCCTTCGCGCGCGAGCTTTGCCAGTTCTTTCAGCTCGGCAGATATCTCCGTAAGGCTCTTTTTGTCGGCATCCGTGACATTCGGCACAACGAGGCCGTTGTCAAGCGCGACCGCAACACCCATGTTCACATAGTGCTTGTAGATTATCTTATTGTCCTCGACCGAGCAGTTGAGCAGCGGGAATTCCGTCAGCGCTCTGGCGACGAATTTTACCAGCAGGTCGGTATAGCTGACCTTGATGTCCTGCCCTTTCAGCTGCTCCCGGTAATGCTTCATGGCCGACATGTCTACGGAGAGGTTGAACGTGACCGTCGGCGAGGTCATATGTGAGTTGAGCATATTTTTCGCGATGGCCTTGCGCATGCCGCTCATCGCTACGATCTCCTCGCGCGCTGCCTCCGCGGCCTTCTCCCGCGTGCCCTCCAAATATTTCAGTATGTCCTCAGCTAGGACGCGGCCGCGGGAGCCGACTTCGTTCAGATCGAGTCCGATATCCGCCGCTATCTTTGCCGCAAGCGGCGAAGCTTTTGTGCCGGATTTCTCCTGCTCTGCGGCGGGAGCTGCCGGTTTATAGTTTTTCACGTCCTCCTCGGTCACTCTGCCCTTCGGGCCGGTGCCTCTGACGAGGGCAATATCTATGTCCAGCTCCTTCGCGAGCTTTTTTGCCGCCGGAGACGCGATCAGGCGCTCTCCCGGCGTCCTGACCGCAGCGGCCGCAGGCGCCTGAACCGGTTCCGCTGCTGTCGGCGCGGTCTGGGCAGTGCCCGTGAGACCGCTTATGTCCTCATCCGCCGCGGCAATGACCGCAACCGGCTCCAGACAGGGCACCGTCCGGCCCTCGGCCACGATTATCCTGCGCAGGACGCCGCTGGCGGGGGCCTCTATCGTGTTGGTCAGTTTATCCGTCTCGACCTCGAAAAGCGCTTCGCCCTCCTTGACGGCGTCGCCTTCCTTCTTTTTCCATGCGCTGAGCGTACCCTCCGTCATGGTCAGACCGAGCTTTGGCATTACTACTACTTTTGCCATTGCAAATCTCCTTTATGTAAAAGAATAAATGTGTTTCATGCTGCCTGAACCCGTGTGCGGCGCAGCCTGCCCGGACTCAGGCAGCAGCGGGATTCAGCGTCTGTACATGCCCAGTCTCTGTGCCTCCTCCAACGCCTTTTTTGGCAGCACGCGCCACGGCCCGTCCGCCGTCACGGTCATAACGACCCTGTCTCCGGGGGCAACAGCCACTTCCCTTTCTCCGTCGAGCGCGATCATGCAGCGCTGCTCCGCCGTAAATCCATACGGTTCCCCCAGCATAAGCAGCTTCGGATCGCTTATCTCAACCTCTGTCAGGACCCCGGCAGCAATGGATGCGAGCACCTTTTCGCCGCCCTGCTCCAGAGTAACGGCGAAACCGCAGGGTTCCGCGTCGCCGATTATTCTGTAGGCTCCGGGTATGGCCGAAAAACCGATGGTCGCCGGGTGGCAGCGCGAGACGACGATACGCTCAATGCGTGACGGGTCCCATATGGCCCGGGCTCCGGCAAAGAAATCCGAGGACACCACGGCGTCTATCAGCGCAATGTCACGCAGTTCGCCATTGACGCGCAGCTCAATACGTTTGTCATGTATGCAGCAGGAATAGGGCTCCGGCATATGAGTCACGGCGGCAGCCGCCATGCCTGCGACCGTGCCCTCCATGAGCGTGGGGTAGACATTGTTCGTGCCGGTCGAGACAGATATTAACGGCGTGCGTTTTATTGCCTTGGCCGCTGCCCGCGAGGTGCCGTCGCCGCCGAGGACCACGATGCAGCCGACGCCCATTTCCTCCATAATCCCGGCCGCGGTCACGGTGTCCTGCATAGATGCGTCAATCTCAAAGTCCAGAACGTTTATCCTCGCCTTCATGACGCCGTCGTTTTCAAGATTATCCGCCACCTTCGGTCCTATCATGAAGGTCTCCGGCATAAAAACGCACTCATCTATGCCGAGCTCCTGAGCAGCCAGTACTATACGCTGGCATATATTCACCTTTTCACTATTGTCTATTATCGTGGCATAGGATACCAGACGCCGGATATCCTTGCCCGACGCGGGGTTGGCAATAATGCCTATGGAAGCCATGGGCATACCTCCCTGTATTGGCAGGGCTTCCGGAGGCTGGCCCCGGAAGCCCTTTGATTTGTTATTGAAAGCCGGTATCAGAACATCTTCCTCGCCGCAGCGATGACGTCCTTTTCGTTTGGCATATAGTACTGCTCAAGGTTCGGCGCGAAAGGCACGGGCGTGTTCAGCGCGCCGATACGCGCGACGGGAGCGTCGAGATAATCGAACATCTCCTCGCCGATGATGGCGCTCAGCTCGCCGCCGTAGCCGCCGCGCTTGACCTCTTCGGTAAAGACGATGGCCTTGTGGGTCTTGCTGATAGACTGCTCCATGAGTTCGGTGTCCAGCGGATAGAGACTGCGCAGGTCGACTACCTCGGCCTCTATGCCTTCTTTAGCGAGCTCTTCCGCGGCCTTCAGCGCGTCGAATACCTGACGGCCGTAGGTGATTATGGACAGATCGCCGCCCTCGCGGACTATCCTGCCCTTGCCGAGAGGAATGGGCTCCAGGCTTTTTACCTCGGACTTGACGCCCATGAGCAGCTTGTTTTCAAAGTATACGACGGGGTTATCATCGTCGATGGCGCTGAGCATCAGGCCGAGTGCATCCTCCGCAGTGGAGGGATAGACTACCTTAAGTCCGGGTACATGGGTAACCCAGGCTTCGAGCGACTGGGAATGCTGCGCCGCGGCACCGGTACCCGCGCCGGCGGGCATACGCAGTACCATGGGCATCGAGATCTTGCCGCCGAACATATAACGCATCTTCGCCGCCTGATTGACCAGCTGGTCCATGCCGACGGTCAGAAAGTCGCAGAACATCAGCTCGGCGATGGGCCGCAGTCCGGTCGCCGCCGCGCCGACCGCGCAGCCGACGATGGCGCCTTCGGAGATAGGCGTGTCGCGCACTCTATCAGGGCCGAACTCATCTATCATTCCGGCGCTGACACCGAAGCAGCCGCCGAACGCGCCGACGTCTTCGCCGAACAGTACGACGTTGGGGTTTTCACGCATCCGTATGCTCATGCCCTCGCGGATGCCTTCAGCGTAAGTCATCATTTTCATCTTTCGCGCACCTCCTCAACGATATCGGAATAGACATCCACGACGCTGCTCTCCGGAGATGGTATGGGCTGGGCCTCGGCAAAGCCGATGGCGTCTTCGATCTCCTTCGCGACCTTTTTGTCGACCGCCTCTACCTCCTCCGCGCTCATAACGCCGTTGTCAATAAGGAACCTGGCGAAACGCGGCAGCGGATCCTTGGCTATCCACGCCGCCTGTTCCTCCTTGGGCTTGTATGTAGCCGGGTCGCCCTCGAAGTGGCCGTGCTGGCGGTAGGTTTTGCATTCGATGAGCGTGGGTCCCTTGCCCGCTCTCGCTCTGGCGACCGCCTCAAAGGCCGCCTCATAAACCGCGAGAGGATCGTTGCCGTCGACACTGATACCCGGCATGTTATATGCCGCGGCCCTGTCGGCCACGTCCTTGATGGCCTGATGGCGCGCCTGACTCATCGAGATGCCGTAATGGTTATTCTCGCAGACAAAGACTATCGGCAGCTTCCAGATGGACGCCAGGTTTAGGGACTCATGGAAAGTACCCTGGTTGGTCGAGCCGTCGCCGAAGAAGCAGACGCATACCTGGTCGGTCTTTCTAAGCTTGATGGACAGGCCCGCACCGGTGGAGATGCAGTGGCCCGCGCCGACTATACCGTTGGCGCCGAGGATGCCCTTGTCACGGTCGGCGATATGCATCGAGCCTCCCTTGCCCTTGCAGTAGCCGGTCTCCCGTCCGAAAAGCTCGGCCATCATAAGCTTGAGGTCGCCGCCCTTCGCAATGATATGACCGTGTCCGCGGTGAGTGCTGGTGATGAAATCGTCGTCACGCAGGCACTCACATACCGCAGGTGCGATGGCTTCCTCACCCAGATAGAGGTGAACGAAGCCGGGTACCTTGCCCTCTGCGAACAGCTTGGCTGCGGTACTCTCGAAGTCACGTATGCGTCTCATGCGCACATACATGTCCTTCATCAGTTCGTTGCTGATTGCCATTAAATAACCTCCTTCAACATTTTCTTATATACTTATGTATAAGTGTAAATATATACGGCCGCCGTTTTTCTCCGCCTGCCTTATATATTTCAACTCCTACGGATTATATGCCACATACCCGCGATATTTATGTCAAACATGTGCCGCAGTCGCGAAACCCGCATGTCCGCAGGTGCCGTGGCCGTTCTTTCTTTTTCTGTAGTATATACTATTCTCACCCATTTATCAATTAAAAACGTCTGTTTAATCATTTTTCAGAACTTTATACAGATTTACGCATTTGTTTTCTCACGACCTGCACTATTTGCAATTGCAATATCAAAACGAATGCTATTCATTCTCACTCACCGTCTCACCGCGCATGAAACAGAGCTGCGATTATGAGACGATACCTGCCTCCGGCGGCAGCCGGCAAGGTCTCCCCGCCAGGTGACGGAAATGGCATAAAAGCGGCGGAACAGAATCTCTTCTGTTCCGCCGCTACCGCAGGATAAGCTCTTTATAATGTTTTTTCGATTAAATGACGTACTTCAGCCTCTGTACCCTGCGCATCGACGCGTATAATGCAGAATCCAGAGCGTTCACGCCCGCTTTCAGTTGTGTCCCGGGGCACCGCCGCATCATCCGGCGCCTTGCAAAATGGTATTCACGCTGCCTCACCGGATATTAACAGCACTCCCCCGCGCCGGGTATTAACAGCGCTTTCGCTCTCACTTTCTGGAGCGTTTCGGGTCGATATTGTATTTTTTGAGCCGGCGGTACAGGGTCGCACGGCTTATACCCAGCACAGCCGCCGCGGCTCCCACGTCGCCGCCGCAGCTCTCCAGCGCATCCGCTATCTCTGACACCTGATTGCTCTCTGCGCACAGCCGTTCCGGCATCTCCTCCGTGAGCTCTCCGTATACATACTTCAGACTTTCCTCCGTGAGCGTGCCTCCGGTCTCGGAATAAAAGACCCGTTCAATACTGTTTTGCAGCTGGCGAACATTGCCGGGCCAGTCGCAGTTCAGAAGCCCGGTCATAAACTCCGGCGTCGCTGTCTTTTTGAGTTCGGGGTATCTGAAGTTGAGCTGGTCAAGCATTTTCTGCGCACAGAGAATTATATCGCACTGACGCTCCCGCAGGGGCCTTATGTCCAGACGCAGCACGTCAAGACGGTGGTACAGATCGCGTCTGAAGCTGCCGCTCCTGACCAACGGCGCTACCGGCCGGCCCGAGGCAGATATGATACGGATATTCAGGCGGATATCACGCGTGCTGCCAAGTCTCCTGACCGTATGGGTCTCCACTGTATGCAGTATCTTGGCCTGTAGCTCCAGCGGCATCTCGGATATCTCGTTGAGAAAGGCAGTGCCGTTCTGCGCAAGCTCAAAGCGTCCCGGACTGCTCCCGGTTATTTTCCCGCCAAAAGCCCCTACCTCACAGCCGAACAGCTCGGATTCCATCATTTCCCTCGGAATGGAGGCGCAGTTTATTGTGACGAATGGTCCGTCACGATGCGATCCTGCGTTATGTATCGCCTGCGCGATCATCTCCTTGCCTGTCCCGCTCTCACCCTCGATCAGGATATTTCCCTCATATTCGGCGTAACGCTTCGCAAGCGTGAGCATTTTCTGCGTTGTCCCGTCGTTGGTCAGGAAGTCCTCAAATTTATATCTGGCCTTATTGCGGCTCAGGCGGTTGACCGCGTTGAGCAAATGCTTCTGTTTCTTAAGAGCAATACTGTAGGCCGGTGTACCGAAGCTGTCGAGATAGTGTACGTCGACGCCGCAGTATATCAGCTTGTCTCCCAGCGCGAAACGCGTATCATCTGAGAAATAATCCCGGCGGTCCTGCCAGTTCACGTCGGGAAGTATATCGCGGAAATCGTTTTCTGACATTTTATCGGCCTCCGGGCCGGCCAGCTTCCTGGCGGCGGCATTCATCCATAAGGTCCTGTAGGCGCCATTGACCAGAAATATCGCGTCATTGCTCGCATCGAGGGCTGCGTTCAGCAGCTGTGCGTTATGCTTTATCTTTATCTGGCTCTCTATTCCGTAGGCCGCCGCAAGAGCTAGCGCCAACGTATGCTCATGCGCGCTTTCAATAGTGCCGGAGAAGTTTATGCACCCGATGATCTCCCCTTCGACACCGTGTATCGGCGCGGCGGAGCAGGTCCAGGTATGGTGCGAACGGCAATAGTGCTCCGCCCCGACCATCTGTATGGCCCGGTCATACTCCAGCGCGACGCTTATGGCGTTGGTGCCGACCTCAAGGCTGTTCCACAGATGTCCCTTTCCGAAGCGCAGGTTTTCACTTTTTATGAGTATCTCCTCGTCGCCCATGGTCTCGAGAATATACCCGACACTGTCAGTCAGGACCATGAGATAGCTTGTGTCCTGGACTATCTGAAAAACGCTGCGCATTATCGGCAGAGCCGTGTCTATCAGTATCCGGTTAGCGGAGTATATGCTCTGGAATACCGCCGCATCAACATATCTGCCCTCGCCCCCGGCTGGATTCACCCCGGCCTTACGGCACTTTTTCCATGAGTCGGCTATCTCCGGGCGTATTCTCGGATCCAGCCGCCCCTCATATATAAAGTCAGCCCAGAGCTCTTTTCCAAGCTCTATGTCAATGCTCTTATCCATTTTCGCACCCTTCCTTTTTCTCTGCGCCGTGCATGAATATCGCCGCGACTATCTCGTCCGGAGTGATGCCGCCGAAGGCCGCGGCAATATCCGTCCCGGCCAGAGCCGCACGCACATCCCCGCGGCGGAGTCTCTGCCCGGTCAGGGCCGCTACGGCGGCGCCGTTATCCGTCACCGCCATAAAATCGCCGGTAAACGAGATATCCTTAATTATTCCGTGCTCGACGTTCATACGCACCTCCAGAGTCCCGCCCGGATATCTGACGCGGTTCCTGAAGCTGTAGTCCGGGCTCCGGCCGTAAGTCCAGTCCCAGGAGCGGTACTTTGAATCCGCCTCGGCCGATATACGCTCGAGTTCCTCTCGGCTGAGACTGCGCCTGACGGCGCCGTCAAGACTCAGCTGACGCTGCAGGCAGGCCCAGAACTCCCGCATGCTCATCTCTTCCGCCAAGCAGTCCTTTATATTCCCGACTCTGGCGCTGACCGACTTGGCGCTTTTCGAGTCGAATTTTGCCTTGTCCGCGTTCAGTGCGCCTGCGATCATCGCGCCGTTCGAATCAAACAGCAGCGTGCCGTGGTGCAGGATGCGGTCCTTATATATACGCTGCGCCACGCCGGAGACCTTTTTCCCGCCGACCATTATGTCATTGCGTCCGCTGGCCTCAGCCTTGACGCCCATGGCCGCAAGCGCCCGGCAGACAGGACGCGAAAACTGCTCAATGCTCATGCTGGCCGCGTCGCCGAGATCGGTGATGAACGAGTAATTCAGGTTGCCGAGATCGTGGTATACAGCCCCTCCGCCTGTGGTACGGCGTACGACGGTAATGTTATGTTCCCGGACAAACGCCGCGTTTATTTCCTCCGCCGTATTCTGGTTGAGGCCGACCACGACAGTGTTTGCGTTCTGCCAGAGCATCAGCCAATCGCCCTCTCGCCTGTTTTTCAGGATGTATTCCTCAAATGCAAGGTTGAAACACGGATCCGTGCTTCCTGTCTCAATATAGTTCACGGGCATATACACACCGCCTTTCTTTTTTCAAGTGTATCTGCAAAATGAGATTCTGTCAATGCTTCCTGCGCTTTTTTCGTCTTATTCTTACATTTTTCTCAGAGGGTGAGAAAAATTTTTCCTTAATACCGGCAGCAATGAAAACGCCATGGCCCGGCGTTCATAAAGCAGCGGCATACGTATGCCGCCGTCAACGGGCCGGCACAGAAAGTAAGGCTCCGCGCCGCTGAATTACTCAAGCGGCGCGGAGCCTTTTTCTCCCGGCGGCAGCCCTGCTTCCACGCAGACTGATGCGATGATTTCACCGGTAAGCGCCGATGCTTCGCAGTCAAAGCGGCGTTAATTTATGTACGGAAACACTTCACTCTGCCGCGGCTGCAAACGGCGCTGTACAATGCCGTAATATCCGGCCGGAATGCTTTTTAAGTCAGAAATTATTTAACCCTCATTTTAGTCTCTCTCAGCTGCCGCCTTCCGGTTTGCAAACCGGAAGCCGGGTGCGGATGCACACTATCCGTTACACGTCTGCCTGTCTGCACCGCACCGAGTGTTGTTTTTTCCCGATTCCGCATACATTGCCGACAGCTTTGTCTACGGTCAGCAAACCAGAGTTAAGCACTCAGGTTTTTTGATTATTATTCTTGCTATTCGATTTTCAGCTCAAGAGCACACGCTTTCCCGCATACATCGACCTGTCGGCCCCCGTAACGGCGCGCCGGTGAAGCTCAATATTCTCTCCGAAAACCGATTTGAAGAGCTCCGAGGGCTCGTGCTCGCCGAGCGTCAGCGCGTTGATTATATATCTTTCGTCCCGGTATGCCGCAGTGTAATCGACAATAAGGGCATCGGCGAAAACCCGGTTATCAAAGCTCTCCATGCAGCTCGCCGTCTCGCGGCGTACCCGGTCAAGGCGAATAAGCTCACTGCCGCAGGGACAGGGCTGCGGGAGAATTCTTGTGCGGTCGCCCGTGCGGTATCTGATAAGAGGTATCGCGTCCATGCCAATCGTCGTTATCACAAGCTCACCGTATTCCCCGACCGGGGCTTGGCGGCCGTTTTCGTCTATGATCTCGGCAATAATATGGTTTTCGCGCAGATGCATACCCTCGTGCGCCGGACAGCAGACCGCGCCGCCGAGTCCCATTTCGCGGGAGCCGTAATGCGGGAAAAGCCTGCTGCCGAGAAGCTTTTCCGCCTCCGATATGACGCCTTCAGGGCAGGCATCCGCGCTGACGAGCGCCCTTTCCAGACTGCCTCTGCCGCATACGCGAAGTAGGCTCAAAAGCTGCACCGGCATACCGACAAAGCTGTCCGGTCTTTCCGCGCGCATCAGCTCACTAAGCTCAAAATAGCTGAGCTGTGCTCCCGCACGTATCGGACTTGCTCCCAGCCGGCTCACCGCCTCGGCGATAAGCTCGCCCAGACCGAATTGACCCGAGAAGGGCATACATATCAGCGTCCTGCCGCCGGGAAATATAAGCTCACCCAGACCCGCCATGAAAAGCCGCACCGTGCGCTCACAGTCGGCGCGGGTATAGAATACGCGCTTTCCAATGCCGGTCGTTCCGCTCGTCACATCGCTTATTACGCGCTGCACCTCCGACTGAGAGCACAGGAGCATGGCTCCCGCGTTTTCCGCAAGCTCCGTCTGCGTCGTAAAGGGTAGCTCGGAAAGCTCTGCCAAAGCGTCTAAGCGCGCCGGGAGCCCGGAATAAAATCCGCCGCGCTCCCGCTCACGGGCAAGCAGCGCGTTGAGTCTTTCAAGCTGTATGCGCCGTATGTCCGCGCGCGTCAGCGACTCAAGCCCCTCCTGCTCACATATGAGCGCGTCAAGTCTTGTCCTTGTCATCGTCTATACAGCGCCCTGCCTTCCGTGTTCGTCAGGTTATACGCGCAAAACGGCACCATGCCGAATTCTGAATCGACCTCGCAGATATAGCAGCGGCGCAGCCGCTCAAGATCAAAATTATATGCGTCCTGAAAAATCATACCCGATACGGCGAAGGTTCTCCGCCGCGCCTGCTCAAGAAAATCATCGAGCGCCGAGGTCTCGCAAAGCTCCGGGTCGGAGGCATAGTCCGGCTCGTCCTCGCCGTTCCACTGCTTGGCGACGTAGCTGCGCGAATCGTCCGAGGTCGTGCAGCAGCAGGCGGAGGCGCCGGATTTCTTCGGCAGCAGACGGAGACTGCCGTCCGCGCGGCGCAGATAGCTTGCGTGGAAGGAGCAGTAGGGATTTTCCGCCCCGCCGCCGGCAAAGTCCTGTGCATGCATCGCGCCGCACATCTGCTCCTCGATGAGACGAAGCATACGCGGTATGGTGATGGGCTTTTCCGGCCGCTCAAGCCCGCAGCGCCCGAAGTAGCTGATGGGCTGAAAATGCACTCCGCGTATCGCGGGCATACGCTCAAGGGCGAAGCGCAGTATATCGCCGACCTGCGCGTCGTTCACTCCCGGCGCTATGACCGGCACAAGCACTATGCCAAGCCCCACCGCCGCGCAGTTTTCTATCGCGGCAAGCTTTTCGGCCATGAGCGCCCGCCCGCGCAGTGTCATATAGACCGCGTCGTCCACACCGTCAAATTGCAAAAACACCGTGTTGAGCCCCGCCGCCTTGAGCGTCTGGGCGTATTCCGCATCAGCTGCAAGGCGTATGCCGTTTGTGTTGAGCTGGAAAAAGCTAAAGCCCTTTTTGCGCCCGAGGGCTATTATTTCCGGCAAATCGTCCCGCATGCTCGGCTCTCCGCCCGAGAGCTGAATATTAAACGGACCGCCGTGCGACATGAGATAATCGTACTGCCCCTCGATTTCCTCCATGCTGAGCTCGCGCTCGTCCGTGCCCGCAGAGGCAAAGCACACGGGGCAGCGGAGATTGCAGCGCGTTGTGAGCTCCAGCAGCATACAGCAGCCCTTACGCAAATGCTCCTTGCAGAGTCCGCAGTCGTTCGGACAGCCGTTTTTCGCGTCCTTGCCGTTTACCGGCGGCTCCACGGTGCTGCTGCCGAGGTTCCAGCGCATATAGCTTATGAGATTGTCCTCCCAGATGAGCGTGCTGAATTTGCCGTGCTCGGGGCACTGCTTGTCCATATAGATATAGCCGTCTGCACCCGTGCGCTTTTCTGCGGAAAGCTTTCTCAGGCACACCGGGCACACGCTCTCCGTCCGCCCGACGCGCATCAGATAAGCCCCCTTTCGGAGAGTATTTCCATGCACTTTTCGTAGGTGGAGGCGATTATCTGCGGGCACAGCTCCACGCGCTTTGCGGGGTTGCCGTGGGTTATGTCCTCGCACTCGTAGCCGCCGTAGTATAGCGTCATTTCGTCCTTGAACCAGCGGGTAAACTCACCCAGCGCCGCCTTATGCTCAGGTGAGTCCATGCCGGTGTCCTCGCCCTTACCGGTGAAATAGGATATGATGCACGCACCGCCGCTCATGCAGCCGCAGCAGCCGCCGGAGAAGCCGACTCCGCCGTTGAGCCCGCCCATAGCCTTGACAAGGCCGGGGTTTTCCTCGCCTATCGTCTCAAGCAGGAGCTTTGCCAAAATCTGACCGCAGAAATAGCCGTAGCGTGAAAGCTCCATTACCCTGTCAAAAAGATCCATCAGGCATTTCCTTTCTGCATATGATTAAATAATATCTGCATTTTAAATTGGTTTTCGGGCAGCCGATAGTCTCTCTGCTCCAAAGCGCGGCAAAATAATACTCGCGCCACTGCTCGGTCATGTCCTCGATATGCTCAAGACTGAAGCCCGACGAGGCTAAAAGAGCCTCGGGAGAGTCGAAAAATACGTCCGACAGAGCCAAAATGCCGCCGTCTCTGAGAAGCCGCCAACTTTCCCGGAGCGCGGCCTTTGCATCTCCGCTCACATAAAATGCGCACTGAGATATAATCGCATCAAAGCCTTCGTCGGGATAGCCGCTGTGCAGCATATCGCCGCGAACGACGTTTTCTCCGCACGGAAACAAATCAATGCCGACGGCGTCAAGTCCATGAGCGCGCAGCAGGGCGACCGCCTCACCCTCGCCCGCGCCCATGTCGAGCACACGAGCGCCCGGAGACAGGGCGCAAAGCTCTATCATGCGCATGGTGTGCGCGTCTCCTCCCGGATGCCCGTTCATTTGTCCTCCAGCGCCTTCTCGACGGAGAGAACCTTTCCCAGCGCAAGCTCCTCCGGTACATAGACAAAGCCGCAGCGCGGACAGACCGGCAGCTCTACGGGGAAGCCGTTATCGAGATACATGAATTTTGCCTTGCCCTTGACGAGCGCTACGCCGCATTTTCTGCATTTGAGCTTACCCAGTGGGTCAATGGTGTAATACGTTCTGTCCTGCATGCTATCACTCCTGACGTTTAACGACGTTCATCCTGTGGCTATAAGCGCGGCGGACCGTGTAGCCCTCCTCGTCCTCGGTAAGCGCGACCCAGAAGGTCACGTTCCCGAGTCTTGCTCTCAGCATTAGATAGCCGGTGTCGGCGTCCTCTATCGCCTCGCCGCTTTCGCGGTATGCGTCAATGACGGATATGACGTCGGATTTTAATATCATGCGCTCGTCCATCATTTTGAGCGCGGCCTCGTCAAATTCCAGCTTATAGGGCAAATTCATGTTCATAGTCTTCTCGCCCCAGATATCCCGGAGCAGTTCATTTTTCAGCGTAAGGCGGTTGTAGCGCTTTTCGCTTATATCGGGCGGCGCACCCGCGTCCGTGCCGTACACAAGCTCAAGTATATGCCGCGACTCCCGCCCCTCCCGCGCAAAGCGGTCACGGCAGGCCATGCAGTAGCTGACATAGGGCGCGTCACTGCGCTCAAGGCATTTTTCCGCAAGCTCGTGGGCAAGCTCGCGGTTTGTGTATGAGGTCAGACCGCCGTAGCCGCAGCAGGGGGAGCGGTCGCCGGAGTATTCCGTCTCAAGTATCGAAACGCCGAGCCTTTCCAGAATGGCGCGCACACTGCGCTGAGTCTCCGCGTCTCCGCGCGCACCGCAGGAATCGTGCAGCGCGGCGCAGCGCTCAAGCAGCTTAGCTTCCTTGGGAAGCCCGATTTCCTGCAATACGTCCCATATTCCGACAATTTCTATATTCTCATGCCCCGAAAGCTCCTTTTTGCAGCTGGGGCAGGCGGCAATGACCGTGGGATATCCAAGCTTTGCAAGCTCGTTTTCGATAAACTCAAATTGCTGCCCGTACATCTCATAGCGCCCCGCCCAATCGCATATCGCGCCGCAGCAGCCGAGCATCAGCGCAACGCCGCCCTCAAGGCGCGCGCATAGATCCTCATACGCCGCGCGTACCGTCGCCGGAGCGATGGCGGAGGACTGACAGCCGGGGAAAAAGACATATCTGCACTTATCATATCCGGGCTGCCTGCGGCATAGGAAAGCCTCACCGTTTGAGAAAAGCATATCCATAAGCGCAAACTCATGCGGCGCAAGCGGCATTTTATCGGTCGAAACCATGTTCTCGCGGGCGCTCTTGCAGACCTGCGCCATGTCGATACCCTTGGGGCAGACGACCGTACACTGACCGCAGAGCGCACAGGCGTTCATGGCCTTGTTGAGCGGGTGGTCGCCCATTATTATCTGGGTGTTGTTATATATCTCCCGCGCCAGCAGACCGGGGTATTTTTTATAGTGCTTGAGATAGGCGCAGGCCTTCATGCACTCGTCGCAGCGGCACTGTATGCAGCGCTTGGCCTCCTCGATGGCCTCCTCGCGCGTGTAGCCCTCCGCGCCGCACTCGACACGGTGCAGCGAGCCGACATTGTCAAGGCTTGCGTATAGCTTTGTCTCAACGGCGCCCTCGCTGCCGCGCATATTATCGGGCGCGAGCCTTTGCGCAAGGCGGTCTACCGTGAGCGCTGCCTTTTTTGCGGAAAATGCGGCGCTGAGCACATCACTGCCGTCTGCGCCCATAACGAGAGAGCGAGCCGCACAGAGCATATAACGCTCATCACAGACGGCGTCCGGGAAAAAGCCCCTTGCCGCCGCAGCCGAGGCGCATAGCACGTCAAAGCCGCCGCACTTTTCAGCATAGAATTCTCCGCTGAGCGTGCAGCCGAACTCAAAGCATATATCCTTGGTCTTTAATCTGCCAAGCTCATCGGCAAAGGCCGTCTCATCGAGAAATGGCGCTGCCGCGCGAAGAAAGGCGCTCAGGTTAGCCTCCTCGCAGAACACCGTGAGCGGGTAGGCCTTTTTCTCAATCTCACCCGCGAGGAAGAGCGCGAAAAGCCCGGAGCCGAAGATGGCGACGCTCTTCTTTTTCTTCATGCGGAAAACGCCGCCGGAGCGCGATTTTTCACCGAAGCGGGTCACGGCGCGCTCAATATCGCGCACCGCTATGCCCTCGCCAAGCTCGGAAAGCTTGCACTTCGCCTCGCATGGGGCGCTGCACCCAGCGGAGACGACGTTCGGAAAAATCACCGCCTTTTCGTATAGCCCGAGCGCCTTCTTAAAGTCCCCGTCCGCCGCGGCGGCAAGCATTGCCTTGGCATCTAACTTCAAGGGGCAGGCGGCGGAGCAGAAGGCGGGCTGGTCGTAGACGCACAGCGACACCATGTTTTCGATCTCGTCCTTGGATATTCTGTTGACCTTGTAGACGTGCGTGGAGCCGCGCTCCTGAATTACCGACATGAGCTCACCTCTTTATATAAACCTAATAGAGAGACCTTATTAAAGGTCTCTCTATTATAACATTTTTTTGCTTGATGGCAAAGCTTAGTTTTCAAGCGCCTTGAGCGCTGCAAGCACCTTGTCGGGTCTTGCCGGGATGCGCGTGATGCGCGCGCCCGTGGCGTTATAAATCGCGTTGAGAATGGCGGGATGCGGTGCATCCAGCGGAGCCTCGCCGCAGCCGGCGGCACCGTAGGGACCGTTGGGACGGTAGGTCTCGATGAAGTGGAGCTCGATGTCGTCCGGAGCATCGTTCGGGTAAGGGATGCCGCACTTGAGCAGGCTCGTCTCCTTCTCCAGATCGTCAAAGTCCTCGGTCAGTGCAAGACCGATGCCCTGAACAAGACCGCCGTAGAAGTTGCCCTCAACGAGAAGCCTGTTCATGATCGTACCGACGTCGGCAACGCTCGTGAACTTCTCGACCTTGACCTTGCCGGTCTGAGTGTCAACGCGAACCTCGGGCATGAAGATGGTGTACATATAGGTCGCAAAGGGCTCGCCCTGTGCGGTATCCTGATCGATGGGGTGGTCGGCGCAGTAGGTCGTGACCCAGTTGCCCTCGACCTTCGTCTCTATGCCCTCGGCTACCATCTCGTCATAGCTGCGGTAGCTGCCGTCCTCTTTGCGCATCGCGGCAAGCAGATTTTCGGCGGCGAGGCGGCAGGCGTTGCCGGTCATGACCTGAGAGCGGGAGCCGCCCGCAGGACCGGAGTTCGGGGTGACCTTGGTGTCGTTCATGACAAGACGAATCTGCTCGGGCTTTATACCGGCCTGACGCAGAGTCTCATGCGCGGAGGCGACAATACCCATGTCGGCGCCCTGACCGTGATCCTCCCAGGAGGCGTACATCGTGACCGTGCCGTCGGGGTTGAGCTCGGCAAAGGCGGAGGAGGCGTCAACGCCGTCAAGTCCGCAGCCGTAAACGCCGAGGGACACGCCGATGCCGTACTTATAGCGCCCGTCGGAGGCGGCATTCTTCTCCGCGACACGCTTCTTGGCCGCCTCGTACAGCGGACGAGCCTTGTCGAAGAGCTCCTCCTCACAGTAAACGTCGGGAGCGTAGCCGGTGGGAATGGTGGTGTGCTCGGAGGCCTTGTAGCAGTTCATTGCGCGCATCTCGAAGGGATCTATGCCCATCTTGGCGGCAAGGCAGTCGATTGCGATATCGGAGCCCATGAAGGACTGCGGCGAGCCGTAGGCACGGAAGGCGGAGCCCCATGCATGGTTTGTGAACACGGTCTGGCTCTTGTTGCGGATGGAGGGGATGCCGTAGCCCGCGCCGGTAAACTGGCTCAGACGCATGGTGAGCAGATCGCCGAACTCGGAGTAGGGACCGTGGTCAACGTAGTTATCGCCCCACATTGCAAGCAGCTTGCCGTCCTTGTCCGCGCCGAGCTTGATGTGCATGAAGGCGGGGGAGCGCTTGCCGGTGTAGGTGATGTTCTGGAACTGATTGAATACGAGCGAGACGGGGCGGCCGGTGATTTTTACCGCAGCGCCGATGAGCGCCTCGTTTGTCGGGGAGAACTTATAGCCGAAGGTGCCGCCCGTGTGGTTCTGCACAAGGCGAAGCTCCTCCATCGGAACGCCGATGCCGCCCGCTATCATCGGCATATGAAGATGTATGCCGATGGACTTGGAGTGAACGGTGACCATGCCGTCCTCGTCTATGTAGCCGTAGCCGCAGTCGGGCTCAAGATGCAGGTGCGGCTGACGCGAGCAGTAGCTCTCTATCTCGACCTGCTGTGCGTCGGGGATGCTGTCCCAATCAAAGTCGGGTCCCTTGATGCAGTTCGTCTCGTAGAAGACGTTGGGTATGCCGGGGTGAATTTCAATAGCGTCAGGCTCCTTCGCGTCCATGGCGTTCATGTAGGCGGGAAGCTCCTCGATCTCCACCTTGACGGCGTCCGCAGCGGCGCGGGCGTGCGCCTCGGTGTCCGCCGCGACGATGGCTATTGCATCGCCGAACTGGAATATCTTGTCCGAGCAGAGCACGGGACGCTCAAAGCCGTCGGTCTTGTTGTGCTTGGGGAGCATGACAAGGCCGTTTATCTTGTTGGTGCCGCCTGCGGCAAGAATATCCTTATAGGTGATGACCTTAAAGACGCCGGGCATCTTCTCGGCCTCGGAGGTATCGATGCTCTTGATGTTGGCGTGAGATACCGTGGCCTGCGTGAGGGCGAGGCGAAGAGTATTCTCGGGCATCTTGAGCGCGTCGTCGGCGCCGAAGTCCCAAGTGCCGGTGACCTTCTGTGCGGCGGAGGGACGGATGTATTTCGTGCCCTTGATGCTGTCTCCGGTGGGCTTGAATACAAGATCCTCCTTGCTCATCTCACCGCGCATGACGGCGGCAGCCGCCATTGTAGCGTCGATAAGGGGCTTATAGCCGGTGCAGCGGCAGAGGTTGCGGTTTTTGTTGAACCAGTCGCGTACCTCCTCGCGGGTCGGGTTCGGGTTCTTGTCGAGCAGCACCTTGGCGCTGATGATGAAGCCGGGGGTGCAGAAGCCGCACTGCGCTCCGCCGTATGCCATCCACGCGACCTGAAGCGGGTGCATATCGTGCAAAGTGCCGACACCCTCTATCGTCGTTATCTCCGCGTTGTCTCTGATTTTCTCCATCTTAAGCAGGCAGGAGCGAGTGACCTTGCCGTCTAAAATGACGTTGCAGGCGCCGCAGTGACCCTCGCCGCAGCCGATTTTACAGCCGGTAAGCAGCAGATGCTCACGCAGAACCGTGGCCAGAGTCTCATGAGGCTCAACAATCAGGATGCGCTGTACTCCATTGATGACGAGTGATTTTTTAATCATTCATATACCTCCTCATAATTCTTATAATTATACTTTTTCACACTGTTTTGCTTAGCTTTCGGCTTTGCGGATAGACTCGGGGAATCAGTGACAGTTGTCCTTATCCGCACCGCTGCCGCTCACGTCCTTGAGCTTTTGAATTCCGCGCGGGGTATAGAACACAAGCTCGGATAGGGAACCGTCAAAATTTTCACCGCGCAGGCGAAGAAAATTGGCGTTTTCATAGTACTCTATCGGCAGCTCTCTGCGGAATATTTCCCCGGTCTGGGGGTCTGAGATCTCTACCGTGACAAGCTCTGCCCGGAGCTCAAAGCGTTTGTCCTCCATGTTTGCCTCCTGCTTAATATCTTCAATTATATTTTACGGCAGAGAAATCGGAGTAGCAA
>ERZ1673738.2361-NODE-2361-length-24511-cov-5.666462_pt1 | contig 24511 bp, 17 predicted proteins | sample MGYA00580198_ERZ1673738 | MGnify/ENA primary metagenome ERZ1673738 (study PRJEB41218, sample SAMN15661784) | gut metagenome | host: Homo sapiens | place: Canada: London | collected 2015-08-20/2019-03-30 | study: EMG produced TPA metagenomics assembly of...
CAAAGGGCTTTCCGGTCGCCCTTTGGAAACCTTCGGGCACAAATGCTTCGTTTTACTCTTGAAATATTGGTGTTGTTAGCTTGACAGCCCCGTGCTTTTATGACGCTGTGAATGGGTCGAATCGCCCGTGCGCGCAAAGCTATGGCGCTTTGCAGACCGCGGCGAAAGGAAATCAGATACCCTTGAAGCTGAACGTGAAGCTCATGTGCTTGCTCGTGTCGAGCAGGTATTCCTCGTGCGTCTGCGCGCCCCAGCTATCGTCGCCCGCCACGCCCATCTGCTGCAGGTTCGCGCGGATGACCGTGTAATGGATCGGCGGGAGCTCGTAGTCGTGCATGGCGTTTTCCAGCTCGTGCGGCGTGTACGGCAGCGCGGAGAACTCCATGCCGTCGCCCGTGAAGCGCAGGCCGCGGCCGCGGTAATCCGTGACCTCCGCCCAGCGCACGCCCGTGCGGTTGCCGCACTCCTGCGGGACGAGATACTTGGATACGTTTTCGCGGGTCGTCGTCTTGAAAATGCCCAGACGCGCGCCCTCGCGGCGATCCACGTAATTTTCATTCGGGCCGTAGCCGTAGAAGCGAACCTGATCGTAGTCCGCGTCCATCTTGAGCATCACGCCGAATTCCGGCATGTCGCCCAGCTCGGCGACCGGATCGTAATCCAGCTTCACATCCACCTGTCCGCAGGGATGCACGGTGTAGGTCAGCTCGCACTGCGCATCCGGCCTTGTGCCCAAGCCGTAGGTGTAGCCGATGGTCACGGAGCCGTCCGGGTTTTCCGTCGCGGAGGGGTGGCCGTTCTTCTTCGCCAGCTCGGCGGTGGCGTTCGTCGCCGCGTACAGGGACGCGATCTTCCACTGGGCGTAGCGGAGCGGCATGCTGCAGCCGCAGTCGTTGTCGTTCGGCGCGCGCCAGAAGTTCGGCTTCGGGATGGACTTGAGCATCTCCTTGCCGCCCCAGCGGTAGCTGGTCAGGCCGCCCTTGAGGTCGCCGAAGAGCACACTGAAATGCTCGCCGTGCACGCCCGTGTTGTAATCGCCGCGGACGACGCGCAGCGGCGCATAGCGCTCGAACTTCGCTTCCTCCTCGACCCGATAGACACCCTGCGCAAACGCGACTTCGTATCCGCGCGGCGCCCACGCCGTATCCGCCTTCAGGCGGAAGGAGAGCGTCACGGCGTATTCGCCCCCGCGCGCCTGATGGGCGAACGGCAGGTCATATTCGCGGCTCTCCAGCGGCGGAACGTCGGTTGCAAGCGGCGCGGAGACGACGGTTTCGCCGTTGCGTGCCAGAATCACGACGCAGTCATACGCGCTCGTGTTGGTGAACATCGCGCGGTTGGTGACGACGGCCTTCGTATCCGTCACCTTGGCGAAGATATCCTGATAGTTGTATTTGACCTCCTGCATCTTCGGGCTTTCCTCGCCGTCGCCATAGGCGATGCCGTTGCCGCAGAAGTTGTAATCGCAGGGGCGGTCGTCAAAATCGCCGCCGTAGGCGTAGGTCGTGTTGCCGTAGCGATCCTTCGTGCGGATGGACTGGTCGATGTAATCCCAGATGAACCCGCCCTGATAGAGCGGCTCCTCATAGGCATATTCGGTGTACCAGTGCATCGCGCCGTTCGAGTTGCCCATCGCGTGCGTGTATTCGCAGAGGATGAACGGGCGCTCGCGGTGCTCGGCGAGGTATTTCCTGATCTGCGCGACCGGCGTATACATCTGGCTTTCCATGTCGGTCGTCTCGTTGCGGCGGCGGTCGTGCGCCACGCCTTCGTAATGAACGAGGCGCGTGTCATCCAGCTGGCGGAACTTCTGGCTCATCTCGAAGATGACGTCGCCGCCGAAGGATTCGTTGCCGCAGCTCCAGATGAGGATGCAGGCGTGGTTCTTGTCGCGCTGGTAGGTGGAATTGACGCGATCCAGCAGGATCGGCAGCCAATCCATGCGCTCGCCCGGCAGCGCGTATTCGACCGGCTTTCTGCCGCGCGCCACCATGTCCCAAATGCCGTGCGTCTCCATGTTGTTTTCGTCGATGACATACAGACCCAGCTCGTCGCAGATGGCGTAGAGCACGCTGCTGTCGGGATAATGGCAGGTGCGGACGGCGTTGATGTTGTTGCGCTTCATGGTCAGCAGATCGCGGCGGATCTTCTCCTCCGGGATGGCGCGGCCGCTCTCGGCGCAGAAATCATGCCGGTTCGCGCCCTTGAACACGATGCGCTTGCCGTTGAGATACATGACGGCGTTTTTCAGCTCGAACCGACGGAAGCCGACGCGCTGGCGGACGACCTCGAGCACCTCGCCGCTGCCGTCCTCGACGGTCAGCAGCAGGTCATAGAGGTTCGGCGCTTCGCTGCTCCACAGGCGCGGCGCTTTCACCGGAAGCTGCACGGCGATTTCGCCCTCCGCCACGCGCTCGGCCGCCGCGATGACCTCGCCGCCGTCGAGCAGCGCCATCTTCACGCGGCAGGCGCCGACGGCCGCATCCAGCTCCATCTTCAACGCGAGGTCGAGCGTCGCGTCGGTGAAGCTGTCGTCAAGCAGCGTCTTCACGCGGATATCCGCAATGTGCGCCTTGGGGATGGCGTAGAGATAGACGTCGCGGAAAATGCCGGAGAAGCGCATGAAATCCTGATCTTCCAGCCAGCTTCCCGCGCTCCAGCGTTCCACGCGGCAGGCGAGCTTGTTTTCGCCCTCGACGAGGTAATCCGTCAGCTCGAACTCGCTGGGCGTGAAGGAATCCGACGAGAAACCGACGTAGCGCCCGTTGAGCCAGACGGCGATGCAGCTCTCCGCGCCCTGGAAGGAGATGAAGACCCGCTTGCCGACCATCTGCGCCGGCACGAAGAACGTCTTGATATAGCTGGCGACGGGGTTGTATTCCCGCGGAATTTCGCCGATTTCCACCGCCTGATAGCCGTCCCACGGATACTGAACGTTGGCGTACTGCGGCGCGCCGTAGCCCTCCATCTGGATGTGCGCCGGGACGTGGATATCCGCCCAGCCGCGGCTGTCATAATCCGCCGCCTCAAAGCCGGGGATGACCTGACCGGCGTTGAGCGCGTGGTGGAATTTCCAAAGCCCGTTCAGCGAACAGCGCAGGCTGGTTTCGCCGTGGGAAAGCTCTTCCATGCTGGCGTAAGCCACATGGTCGGAATGGGCCGCGACCCGGTTTTCGGCAAAGAAAAGGGGGTCTTTGAGTCTGCTCACGTCAAAATTCATATGCTTCTTTTCCTTTCGATTCAAAAAGAGAGGCTGACAGGCTGAATGTTCAGCGATGCAGCCCCTCTGATTGGGTTCATTGTACCATCATTTGACTGCACCCGCAACCGCGTTTGTGAAACTCTTTTGCAGACAGAAGAAGATGATGATCGTCGGCAGCGAGCAGATCGTGACCGCCGCCATGACCACGCCGTAGTCGATGACATAGCCGCCCATCGTGTTGGCGACCAGCATCGGCATGGTAATCGCCTCGTTGGTCTGCATGATGACCTTCGGCCAGAGATATGCGTTCCACGCGCCCATGAACGTGATGGTCGCGGCGGAGGCGTAGGTCGGCTTCATCATCGGAATGAACATCCGAATGAAAATCTGGAATTCGTTCAGGCCGTCGATGCGCGCCGCTTCGAGCGTATCCCGCGGGAAGCTGCGCGCGCTGTTTCTGAAATACATAATCAGAAACGGCGTCGCGATGCTCGGCAGGATGAAGCCCGTCCACGAGTTGAGGAGCTTCGCCTTGGTGAACATCTGGAACAGCGGAACGAGAACCGCTACAAACGGCACCATCATCGCCAGCATCAGGATCGACATCACGGTGTCCTTCGCCTTGTCGTGATAGATTTCAAAGCCGTAGCCCGCGATGGAGCTGACCGCAAGCGCGACAAAGGTTTGCAGGATGGTCGTCGCGAACGAGTTTTTCAGCGCGCGCACGACGTTGTGCTGCTCGAACAGGTGCTGCAAATTCTCCAGCAGGTGCGTGCTCGGGAGCAGCCAGCCGCCCAGAATCTGCTGGGTGTTGTTAAACGCGGAGATAAAGCTCCAATACAGCGGGAATACGGAAATCAGCGACACGGCAATCAGAAAGATGTACATGACCGCGCGCGTGGCGTTTTTGCGAAGGGCGCCTTCTCTCATCGCTTGTCACCCACTTTCATCTGGATTGCAGCCAGCACCGCGACCATGACCAAAATGACGAAGGACATCGCGGCGGCGTAGCCGAAGTTCGGGTTCTTGGTGAACATGGTGTTGTAGATATAGTGCGACATGGTAATCGTCATGTTGCCCGGCCCGCCGAGCGTCAGGTTGACGGATTCATCGAAGAGCTGGAGCGTGCCGTTGGTGGACATGATCGCCGTCACCAGAATGATCGGGCGCAGCAGCGGAATGGTGATGCGCATGAGCTGCTGATAGGAGTTCGCGCCGTCGATGCGCGCTGCCTCATAGATCGAATAGTCGATGCTCTGCATGGCGGAGAGGTAGAAGACCATGTTATAGCCCGTCCAGCGCCAGACCAGACCGATGATGATGACCGCCTTGGCGTAGACCGGGTCGTTCAGCCAGTTGATCGCCTCAGAAATCAGGCCGAACTTGAGCAGCATGTTGTTGACCATGCCGTCGTAGGTGAACAGCGTGCGGAAGATCATCGAATAGGCGACCAGACCCGTCGCGCACGGCAGGAAGATGCAGGTTCTGAACAGGCCGCGGAACTTGAGATCCCTGTTGTTGAGCAGGGAGGCGAAGATCACGGCCAGAATCAGCATGATCGGCACCTGAATGATCAGATACGTCAGCGTGTTGGTCACGGACTGGATGAAGACCTTGTCCTTGAGCATGAACTGGTAGTTTCTCCAAAGCGGTTCGGACCAGACCAGCGCCGTCGGTTTGCCACGTTTGAAGGAGGTCAGCAGAGCGCTGAACATCGGATAAAAGCTCATAATGAAGATCAGCAGCGTCGCAGGCATCAGAAACGCCCAGCCCGCCAGACTCTGCTTCTGGTGCATGGACAGGCGCTTCTTTTTCTTCGGCGCGGGTGCGGTGTTGGTCATGGTAAGCCACCTCTCTTTGATATAACCCCGGATGGGAAGAACTGCCGCCCCGGAAGACCCAGAGCGGCAGTTGATCTCAAGAAAATTCCGTCAGGATCAGAAGCCCATGGTGAAGTTCACCGTATCCTCGGCAGTGGCCAGCTCGGTATCCACGTCGCCGCCCTGGAGAATGATGTTGGTGATCGCCGTGCCAAGCGCTTCGCGGGCGTCGTAGTAATACGGGCCGGTGATGTTGGACGGGGTCTGCGCGCCGAACTCGACGATCTCGGCGAAGATCGGTTCGCCGTTGAAGAACTCGGAGCCCGCAGTGTAGTTGGAGCCTTCCTTCGCCGGGGTGTAGGTCGCGATGGCGGAGGTCGCCGGCAGAATCTCGTTGTAGAATTCGACGTTGCGGTACATCTGCATGAAGTCAAGCGCAAGGTCGATGTCCTTGTCGTTGATGATCGCCCAGCTGGAGCCGCCGTTGCTGGAGTAGTTGGTCGCGCCCTCGGCCTTGACGAGCTTGGGCAGGTTGGTCATCGCCCACAGACCCTTCTGATCCTGCAGGCTCATAATGGTAGAGAGAATCCAGCAGCCCTGAATGGTGCCTACGACGGTCTGGTTGGAGAGCGTGCCGATGTACTCGTCCCACGTGTTGACCTCGATGAAGATGCCTTCCTTGACCATGGTGGCGTAGAAGTCGATGACTTCCTTGAGCTGTTCGTTGTCCTTCAGGTTGACGGAGCCATCCTCGTTGAACATGGACGCGCCGCAGCTCTGGAGCATGATGAGAACGGTATCCACCGCGCCCGCCTGACCGGAGAGCATCGGGCGGCCGGTCTTGGCCTTCACGTCGCGGCCGATCTCGATGAAGCGCTCCCACGTGATGTCCTTCAGGTCGGCGGCGGTGTAGCCGGCGGCCTCGAGGTAATCGGTGCGGTAAGCGGCGACGGCGGTACCGGCGTCAAACGGGATGCCGTGGTTCTTGCCGTCCACGATGGAATACGCGAGCTTGCCCTGAGCAAAGCCCTCGTAATCGTACTTGCCGGTCAGATCGGCGTACACTTCCGGATAGTTGGTGACGAACTTCTGGAAGGAGTTATCCTGAACGAGCAGGATGTCCGGCAGGGTGCTGGTATCGCCGTTGGCGGCGATGACCGCGGTTTCGATATCTGCGGAGAGCTTTTCCTGAATGTCGATCACGGCGTCGGGATGATCCTTCAGATACATCTCCTTCGCAATCTGCATCGCCTTGATGTTGAAGGTCGGGTCCCACGTCCAGATGGTGATCTTTCCATCCGCTTCAGCCAGCACGCCGACCGCGCTGATGATCATGGCGAGCGCCAGCATCAAGGTAACGAGCTTTTTCATAAAAATCCAGTCCTCCTCTTTCTTGGTCGTCTTTTCGTTCCCTCGGCAAAAACAAAATGCCGTAAATCGACAAAAGTTTTTTGTTGATTCTGCACGGCATTTCACTTTCCTGCGCCGATTTCTTGTATACATTTTACCATACTTCTCGGCACAATGCTATTCAATTTCGACTGCAATATGTTCAAAAATGACTATTTCCTCGCAAAGCGGCCGTCCGGCTGCTTTTCCCCGCACGCCCACTCGTGCGCTTTTTGGGCATTTTTTCGCCACGCGGAGGGACTCTGCCCGACGCAGCGCTGAAAATTTCGGTTGAACGTCGTGATGGAGGGGAAGCCTGTCCGCGCGGCGATGTTCTGAATCGGCTCGCTGGTCGAGCGCAGGAGGTTCAGCGAGCGGTGGATGCGGTAGCGGTTGATGTATTCCAGCGGCGCGACGCCGACCAGCGTGGTGAACATCCGCCGGAAATGGCTTTCGCTCATCATGCAGCTGCGCGCCATCTGCTCGACCAGAATCTCTTCCGCGTAGTGCTGGGAGACGTACAGCAGCGCCGGTTCCAGCGCGGGCGGCACGAGCGGCGTATCCAGCCCTGCCATCACGTTCGTCTTGGCCGCGCGGTCGCGCAGATTTGCCAGCCCCGTCAGCAGCAGGAGCAGATAGGCTTCCAGCTCCGGCAGGACGTTTCTGCCGCTCCGCTCCAAATCGAACATCGTGTGGATGATTGACGCGGCGCGCGTGCCGTCCTCGTCGCCGGGGGGCAGATAGACGCCGCCGTGCCACGTCGTTTGCAGCGCGGCGCGGATGGCCTTGGAGCACCAGTGCGGCGACTGTGCCAGCATGCGGTCGCTGTCCACGGCGATATAGCGCCAGTGGGTGAACGGGGTGCCCGCGTTGTGCTGGGCGTGGTAAACGCCCTTGGGCGCCATCAGCAGCGCACCCGCCGAAAAGCGCCAGCTTCCCCCGCCCATCTCCGCCATGCCCTCCCCGGCGAGGCACAGCCCGATTTCAAGGCAGTTGTGGTAATGGCTGCCGTCCGGCGTGTACGGCGGGTACCATGGGATATCCGTCAGGGAGATAATCATGGAATCGGTGGCGGGCGGATAATTTCGGCATTGCAGATTCGGCGGATTCTCGATCATGCTCTGCGTCTCGTTTTCATATTTCGCCATCCGTCATCATCACCTTTCCGGGGCAAAGCGCCCGTATCGCGCCCACAAAATCCGGATACGGCAGAAAGCACACCCGAACGAAGCGCCCGCTGTCCGCGCCGCTCCCCTTTGCGTAGAGGAACGCGCACGCCCGATCGGGATCCTGCGCGGATACGTCGTAGCAGACGCGCCTGCGTTCGCCGCGCAGGGTCAGCGCCTCCGCGTCCCGCATGGGCTGTGTGCCCTCGGCGGCGACCGCGATGAGGTCGTCCAGCCGGAGGGTGAAAAACTCGATCTCCTTCTGCCGCGAGCGCATGCCGCTGGTGCGCATGACGGTCAGCGTCCGGCCATCCAGCCGGTATTCATAGATCACGCGCGCCTCGCCCATCAGATACCACCCGCCGAAGAGCGACCCCAGCGCCAGCGGCATGAAGAGAATCCCGAACATCGCGCCCAGAATCGTAAAGAGCAGCGTCGCGGCGTAGAGCAGGGCGACGATGACCCGCACATAGCCGGGCACCTTCCGCTCCACGCTCCTGCGCAGCGACATATTCTGCTTCTGCATGGCCGTTCACCTCATTCTTAAAAACTCCAACTGACGTTTGTGGGCGATACGCAGGCGCTCCAGATGTTCAGGTTCGCCAGCGTGCCGTCCGCCCGCTTCAAATAGGGGAGCTTTTCTTCCGTCAGTTCGGGAATGTCGTCGAGCCGCCCCTGCGCGAACGCGCCGATGCGTTCCCTTGCCGTTTCCAGCCGGCCGATCTGCGCGCTCAGGCGGATGTCGATGACCTCAAACCCGAACGGGCGCAGGCTGTTCATCCACAGCGCGCGCCAGCAGCGCGCAAGCGCGCGCATCTCCTCGATGCAGGCGTCGCACAGCGGCAGAACGTCTTTTTCCGCCGCCCGACGGTCGCCCCTGCGCACGGTTGGCGCGGCGGCCGCCCGATAGGCGCATTTCGCCGCCACGGCGCGGCCGAGCTGCGCGTAGAAGCCGAAGAAATCCGCAAAGGCCGGGTTTTCCTCGGCGTAGCGCGCGTATCGCGCCGCGAGAACGCGGTAGTGCGCCTCCGGCTCAAGCCCCGCGAAGTCGGCCTCGAACAGCGGCATCAGCGGGTCTTCGTAGAGAAGTTGCTTCACCGGGTTCATCACGTCGCCCGGCCGCGCGTCAAGCCCGATGCGGTTGAACGCGCCCAGCGCGCGGAAGGGCTGCGCGGGGCAGCCCGTGCAGGCTTCAAATCGCGCGTCCAGCGCGTCGTCGTCCCGACCGCCGTTGTACGCGATTTCCGCAAAGAGCTGAAGCCCCAGCAGGCCGCCGAGCAGCGGGCTGCATTCCGCGCCGTCGTCGCCCCACATCGTCGCGAACGCCTGCCGAACGCCCGCCTCGCGGCACGCCGTCATCAAAACGCGCGTCGTCGCTTCCGCCTTGTCGTAATCAGGGACGGGGCCGTTCCACGTGTATACGCCGCCCGCAAAGAGGGTATCCGCTGAAAACCGCGCGTGCTCGGCGAACAGGTGGCGCGCCAGCGCGCCGTCCTCCGTGTAATAATCCCAATAGACGAGGTCGATGTCCTTCGGCGCGGCGGCGACGATGGCCTCGCTGAGCGTGCAGCCCGCCGGATACGCCGCGGTGCTGCCCGGCTGCGCCATGTGGAAATACATGTCGCTCCACATCATCGCGTGCAGGCCGTGCTTTTTGAGGATGTCGCCGATCCGCGCCAGATGCTTCTGCATCAGCTCGCTCTGGGGCACATAGCCGTGCCTGTCCATGTATTTGCCGCGCCCCAGCCCGTAAGCCTCGTCCATGCCGATGTGGATGCGTCGCGTCGCAAACGGTCTGCTCGCGGCGACGATCATCTCCTCGATCAGCGCATACGTCTTTTCCTCGTCCAAGAGCAGCACGTCGTCCGTGTCGCGCACGTCCTCCATACAGGGCCAGCGGAGCGCGCGCGCCATGTGCCCCAGCGTCTGGATGCAGGGAATCATCTCAATGCCCAGCGCGTCGGCGTATTGATCCAGCTCACGCAGCTCCGCCTGCGAAAAGCGCCCGCGCAGGTAGCCGAAATACGGCCTGCCCGCCACCTCGTAGGTATCCTCGGTGTAGAGCAGCACCGCGTTGTAGCCCATGCGGCTCAGCCTGCGCAGGAAGGTCTTCGCGGCCGCCATCGTCGGAACGGCGTTTCGGGAGCAATCCAGCATCGCGCCGAGCAGATCGAGCGAGGGCGTTTCCCGCACGCGGAAGGGGCGCTCGTCAAACCGCGCGGCGAGCATCGTCAGCCCGCGGAAAAATTCGGCGCGGCTCCCGCAGAAAATCGCGCCGCTCTCCGCCTCCGTCAGCACTTCCAGCGGCCCTTTTCGAATCGTCACGGCGACGGGGAAACCGTCTTCCGCGAGCGTCAGGTTCAAATCGGCCGCCTGTGCCCTCGTTCCTTCCATGATGTGGGCGATATCGCCCGTCAGGCGAATGGATGGCATTGGAAAACCTCCTCCTTCGGGGAATGATTTGACGTTTTTGCAAAAATACGAAACGTTCGTTTCTTTAATTATAGGGTTTTTGCCCCGTTCTGTAAACCGCGAAACCGCAAATCGCGAAAAATGCGGATTTTGCGCGGGCAGGTTTTATCTTCGCAAAAAAAGAGAAAAAAAGGAATAATTTAATAAACATAGAAATATATTACATAATAGGATGCTTCGACGGGCACAGGAACAGGGGAGTGTTGCTATGCGAAGGGAAAAAGTCGCCGCCTTTTTCAGCGCGCTGGCGTGTATCGCGCTGGCGTGCGCGGCGCTGCTGATCGGCGGATGCAGCCGCGCAAACGCGGCCAAACGGGCGAAAGAGGACGACAGACCCGTTATCGTGGTCGGCAGCGACAATTATCCGCCCTTTAATTATGAGGACGCGAACGGCCTGCCGACGGGGATTGACGTGGATTTGGCGACCGAGGCCTTCGGGCGGCTGGGGTATCGGGCGGCGTTTTTGGTCATCGACTGGGAAAATAAAAAGGAACTGGTGGAGTGCGGCGCGATCGACTGCATATGGGGCAGCTTCTCCATCGACGGCCGGGAGGCGCAGTATCGCTGGACGGAGCCGTACATGCTCAGCCGACAGGTGGTCGCGGTGCGCCGGGACAGCGATATTTATGCCCTTTCCGACCTGGCCGGAAAGCGGGTGGCCGTTCAATCCACGACGAAGCCGGAGGAGCTTTTCCTTTCGCACGCCGACCCAAGGCTTCCGGCGCTGCGCGAGGTGTTTTCGCTGCAAAACCGGGAATTGATCTATCCGTTTTTGAGCAAGGGCTACGCCGACGCCATTGCCGCGCATGAAACGGCGATTCTGCAGTATATGTCGGATTACCGTCTGGAATACCGCATTTTGGATGAGCCGCTGCTGACCGTCGGGCTGGGCGCGGCCTTCGCGCTGGACGACGCGCGCGGGCTGGAACAGGCGCTTTCCGATATCTTCGAGCAGATGCGGGCGGACGGAACCATGGAGGAGATCATCGGGCGGTATCTGGATGAGCCGCTGCGATACATGGAGGGGAAAAGCGATGAAGGCGAAATCAAAAGCTGACCGGCTTTCCGTTCGCCTCGTCCACATGGAAATTCTGCTGGCGCTGGCGCTGCTGGGCGTCGTGTTTCTGACGGCGGCCCATTCGGACACGGTTTCCGCGCGGCAGCAGATGGCGACGACCATTCGATACATCCAGGAACAATGCAACCGCTACAACCGCATTGAGCTGGCCGGCGAGACCAAGAGCCTGATGCGCGTGATGGAGAGCGTCGGCCATATTGCCCGTCAGATGGCGGCGGACGGCGAAGAAAGCGCGCCGCTTTCGGAGTATGCGCAGATGGGATATGTCTCCGGGCTGATTGTGATGGATGAGACGGGGTTCGTTCTGTCGGATTATCACGGGACGGGCGAAGCGCCCCGGCAGCTTGGCGAATATCTGGATTCCCCCGCGCTGCTGGACGCGGCGCTTTACCCCGAAAAGCGCTACGCCACGCGCTTTGCCTGCGCGGACGGGAGCATGATTGATCTGGCCGCCGTCGGGCGGCGGGATGCGCCGGGCATCGTCGCGGCGTATTACCGAACGCCGGTGGAATATCTCGATGCGTTTCGGCTGTCCATCGCGCTCATGCTTTCGGGGTACAGCCCGGAAACGAGCGGCACGATTGTCGTCACCGGCGGCAGCAGGGTCGTGGCCAGCAACGACGAGACGCTCATCGGCGGCAACGCGGAGGAAATGGCGATTCTGCGGCAGATTCGTCAGGCGTACAGCAGCGGTGAGCTGGTGCGCGCGAGCTGGCCGGAGGATTCTTTTCGGCGGTATTACGGCATGATGGGGTGCGGGCGGAATTTTTACGTCTATGTGTATATGCCGGAAAAGACGGTGTTTGCAACGACCCCGCAGAGCATGCTGTTCGCGCTGATTTTCTATGCCGTCGTCCTCGCGTTCGCCAAGGCGGTTCGCTTTCGGACGGCGCAGAGCTATCAGGAGCGGCAGTATCGCGTGCAGAAGGAATACGCGGAGAAGCTGCGCGCCGCGAACGCCGAGCTGAGCGCCGCCGTGGATCAGGCGGATCGCGCCAACGCGGCCAAGACCAGCTTCCTTTCCCGCATGAGCCACGACATTCGAACGCCGCTGAACGGGATCATCGGTCTGCTGCAAATCGACGACGCGCACCCGAGCGACGTCGCGCTGCTGACCGCGAACCGGGAGAAGATGAAGGTGGCGGCCAACCATCTGCTCAGCCTCATCAACGATGTGCTGCAAATGAGCAAGCTGGAAAGCGGCGAAATCACGCTGGCGCACGAGCCGCTCGATTTGAACCGCCTTTTGCGCGATATTCTGACCATCGTGGAGCAGCGCGCCGCCGAGGCGGGCGTTGCGCTTGAATATGACAGGCGGCAATTCGAGCGGATGAAGCCCGACTGCGTATACGGGAGCCCGCTGCACCTGCGGCAGGTGTTTTTGAACGTCTACGGCAACTGCATCAAATACAACAAGGTCGGCGGCAGCGTGACGACGCTTTGCCAGAATGTCGGCGAGCGGGATGGAATCGTCACCTATCGCTGGGTGATCCGCGACACGGGTATCGGCATGAGCCGGGCGTTTTTGGCGCACATCTTTGACCCGTTCGCGCAGGAGCACACCGACGCGCGGAGCGTCTATCACGGGACGGGGCTGGGCATGGCCATCGTCAAGAGCCTGATTGACAAGATGGGCGGCAGCATCGAGGTGAGCAGCCGGGAGGGCGAGGGTTCGGAATTTGTGATTACCCTGCCCTTTGAAATCGCCGAGGAATTGCCCGAACCGCAGCAGGCGGCATGGGAGACGAAGACGGCGGATGTGCGCGGCCTGCGCATCCTGCTGGCTGAGGACAACGCGCTGAACGCCGAAATCGTCAAAAAGCTGCTGGAGGATCGCGGGGCGGAGGTCGAGGCCGCGTCGGACGGGCGGCAGGCGCTGGAGGCGTTTGAAAGCCACAAGCCGGGCACCTACGCCGCCATCCTGATGGATGTGATGATGCCCAACATGGACGGGCTCGACGCGACGCGGGCGATTCGCGCGCTGGATCGTGCGGACGCGAAGGTCATCCCCATCATCGCGATGACCGCCAACGCCTTTGAGGAGGACGCGCGCAAGTGCATGGAGGCGGGCATGAACGCGCATCTGCCCAAGCCGATTCGAATCGAGCGGCTCGTCGCCGTGATTGCGGGGTTCTGCGGCGCGCGTCAGGCCTGAGGGGTCAGAACGTAGAAAAAAAGCTATTCTCCCCCGAAGGGGGAGAATAGCCCTTTCCGCAAACGAAAGAATCGCTGAATTTTTTTGATTTTGCTCAATTCTTGTAAAGCGACAGGGAAAGCGGCGATCAACGCGCCTCGGAAACCGCGCGCCTGATTTGCAGGAGCAGCATCACCATGCTCACGCCCAGCAGGATATGGCCGATGCCGGCGACGCCGGAGATCGCCGCGGTCATCCCGGCGGAAAGCTCCGTGCCCAGCACCTGCGGAATACCGCGGACGACGAGCATGACGGCGGTCATGTTCAGGCCGATGTGATAGGTCGTCAGCGCCCGCTTCGTCTTCGCGCCGGTGAAGGAAAAGCTCTTTTCCAGCAGAAGCAGCAGAAGGAAGAACACCATGCCCAGCAGGAAGTAGTGCGTGTGCACCACGCCGAGGGATGTTCTGGCGGTGAAGCCGTTGAACTTGGTGAACTCGCGGTAAAACACGCCGCCGACCATGGCGAGAAGAGCGTACAGCAGGGAAGCGTTTATGTAGCGTTTCATTTCCTTTTCCTCCTTGTATGAACGTGAATGTGTGATGTCGCTGATGTGTGCCGACGGATTATTTGCACTCCTTCTTCATCGCGAAGAAGCCGATCAGAACCGTCCACACGTAAGCGCAGGTCTTGGGGATCATCAGCATGCCGATCATCGGGATGGCGTCCGCCCAGAGCACGACCGGGATGTAGAAGCCGAAGCTGAGCACGATGGTCAGCCACATCCAGCGGAAGGCCGCGTCGTTATGCTCCTTCGCGCTGCGGTAGAACAGCACGATAATCAGCAGACCCAGCAGGGCGAAGGGAATGTTGCGGTAGATGCCCCAGGAGAGCGGAGAGGTGGCGCTGAGCCACTGGTTCTGCGGCATCATGCAGAGCACGACGCGAACGGCGGAGAGCAGGTAGATGGAGGCGGTCAGGCCGCTTTTGCCCTTGATCTGGTAGCGCTGCCGCCAGACGTAGTAGAGCAGCACATAGAAGACGGTCATGGTGACGGAGGTGATCCACTTGCCGAGGCCGAGCGGCACGGTGTAGTTTTCAAGGCCGGTGGTGCACAGCGCCAGCGCGCGGGGGATCAGGTGGAAGGAGTCGCCGGCGCCCAGCACGACGGCCATCAGACCGAACAGGCGGAACTGCTTGCTGCCCTTGCTTCCGCGGATCATCAGAATACCGATGGTGATGACGGACACCAGATAGACGGCGTCAAAGATGGTTTCGATAACAGCCTGCATGATAATTTCCTCTTTTCTGATTTTTTGTTTTTGCAATAATTGAGAAAAAAGCAAATTCTGCACAAAACGCGGGCGCGCAATGCGCGCCCGTTATAAGAATTTGCGCAAAATTTCGGATTTGCTCATTTACTGTTTTTGTATGAATGATTATCTCCGGCGGGCGGCGGTACCGCCTTGCCGAAGTTCATGCCGAACAGCAGCGTATGGCGTTTGACCTTCACATGGAAATCTCCTTTGTGAACACTGTTCAGTTTGCGGCTAAGAAAATGCCCGCAGAGGGCTTGAGGATTCAATAAAGCGTTCTGCGGACGATCTCCAGCACCGCTGAGGGATCATAGTCCTGCCGAAGCAGAGCGGAGAGCATCAGGGAAAACAGCACGTCGGCGAATTTTTCCGGGGTGAACTGATCCGTAAAAGCGTCGGGCCGGATTTTTTCATCCTGCCTGAGCACGTCGCACAGCCCGGAAAGAATGTGATGCCAGGTTTTCTGCATGCGCCGCTTTCCGTCGGACTTCTCTTTTCCCATGAAGCCGAGGGAATGGAGGGTGAAGAAGCCGGGGTATTGCTCGCCGCCGTAGGCCATGCGCTCGTAAATCCACGTCACGCAAACCTGAACGTCGCGGAACACGGCGTCGTTATCCGGGCGGTGAAAGATTTCGCACCAGACGCTTTCCACCGTAGCGCCGACCAAATCCGATTTGGAATCAAAGTAATTGTAAATCGAACCGACCGACACCCCGCAGGCCGCCGCGACCGAGCGGATGCTGATCGCTGACCAGCCCTGCTGCCGGATCATCTCGCGGCTGGTTTTCAGAATCTCCTCCTTGGAGGTCACGATTGTATTCATTGGGGCACCTCAACATGAACATTGTTCACTATCATTATACACAAAGTCTTCCCGATGTCAACAGGGAAAATCAATTTTTTTGAAAAAGACGAAAAGGCCGGCTCCGTGCGAAGCCGACCTTTCAAAAAACGTATATGGGAACAGGAAAAATGCGCCGTCTTACGCCGGGGCTTTCGGCAGCTCGGCCGTCTTTTCGGCCGAGCCCTGCGCGATATGCAGCGTGAAGGTGAAGCAGCTTCCCTGCCCGGGTTCGCTGGTGACGCTCATCTCCTCGCCGAGGTGCTTCATAATTTCGTAAGCGATGGCGAGGCCGAGGCCGGTGCCCTTGCTGTGGTGGGATTTATCGACCTTATAGAAGCGGTCGAACACGTGGGGCAGATCCGCCGCGGGGATGCCCACGCCGGTGTCGCGGACGCGGACGCGGACAACGTCGCCCTCCGCGCAGGCGCTCAGCGTGACGACGCCGCCCTCCGGCGTATACTTGAAGGCGTTATCCAGCAGCACGATGAGCACCTGCTGGGTGCGATCCGGATTGCCCCAAACGCTCGGCAGGTCTTCCGGCACGTCGTAGACGAAGGTCTGCTGATAGTCCTCGGCGTAGGCGGAATAGGTCTCGTGGATGAGGTTGAACAGCGGGAGCGGGGCGAAGACGCTTCGGGAGAGCGAGGCCGTGCCGCTTTGCAGGCGGGAGAGCTCCAGCATGTCGTTGACCAGCCGCGACAGGCGCATGGTTTCGCGCAGCACGACGTCATAAATCTGCTGCCGCTGTTCCTCGGTCTTCACCAGACCGTCGCGCAGCGGCTCGATCAGCGCGCGCATGGCGGTCAGCGGCGTGCGCAGCTCGTGGGAGACGTTGGCAACGTAATCGCGGCGGGTCTGCTCCAGCCGCTCGGCGCTGGTCACGTCGGAAACGATGCCGACGCAGCCGGTCACCTCGCCGCTTTGCAGCAGCAGCGGCGAAACGGAGATATGCAGCGCGACGTCGCCCTGCCAAACCGTCTTTTTGACGGCCTGCGCGGAGGAGAGCGCCTGATCGAACATGGCGAACACATCCGGCGCGGCGGCGCGCACATTGTCGTCGGTGGATTGAAGGTTCAGCAGGCCGTAGACGGCGGGGTTAATCAGCGTGGTCGCGCCCTTCGCGTCCACGGCGATGATGCCTTCGGAAAGGCCGTTAATCAGACTTTGCAGCCGGTTGCGCTCCATTTGCAGCGAGGAGATGGTGCTGCCCAGCTCGCTGGAAAGGTAGTTGAGCGCGCGCCCCAATTCGCCGTATTCGTCGTTGGAGCCATCCTCCGCGCGGGCGGTCAGGTCGCCGCCGGCCATCGTCAGGGCGACGGTGCGCATCCGCGTGATCGGCCGCACCATGCGGGAGGCGAAAAACAGGACGACCGGGAGCATCAGCAGCCCGACCAGCAGCAGCGAGAGCGCCAGCGTGTTGGTGAGCGCCTGCATGCCGCCCATAATCTCGGTCATGGATTGCGCCATGAACACCGCGCCGATGACCTCGCCCATGAATGTGATCGGAACGGCGACGACGACGAGGTTGCCGTTCATCACCTCTTCGGTGGAATCGGTCTCGGGCGCTTTGGCGCTGCCTTCGCTCAGGCCGTTCATCACGCTGGATGACCGGGCGGATTTGCGATGGCTCGCGCCGTCGGAGACGGTTAAATCCTCCATGCTGCCCACGTGCGTGGCGACCTCGCCGGAGAGCACCTGCGGCAGCATGGATTCGCTGAGCTTGGCGGGCAGACGGCCGACGCGCCGCCCCTCGATCTGCTGGGTGCGGATGAGCGTGTCGCCGCTCGCGTCCACCACCCAGACCGTCGCCTCCCACTGGGAGGTGCTACGGCCGATGAGCGGCACGAGGTAAGTGGAGGAAAGCTCGCCGCGCAGCGTGCTCTCGATATACCCGGCGATGATCTGCCCCTTGGGGATCAGGTCGGTGATCTTATTGCTGGCGAAAATCTGCGGCGAAACGACCGTGTAAATGCCGGTAATCAGCAGCGCGAAGAGGATCACCGTGCCATAGACCAGCACCAGCACGCGCCGAAAGGAGGCGCTGTGCCGTTTCGGCCTGCCCGCCGTCATGTTTCGACCTCGAACTTATAGCCCACGCCGTAGACGGTGATGATATCCCATTTCTGCCCCATCTCCTCGCAGGTGAGCTTTTGGCGCAGGCGCTTGATGTGGGTATCGACCGTGCGCGTGTCGCCGAAGAAATCATACCCCCAGATGCGGGAGAGAATCTGCTCGCGGTCGAACACGCGGCCGGGGTGGCTGGCCAGCAGATACAGCAGCTCCACCTCGCGCGGGGTGCAGGCGACGCTCTGCCCGGCGAGCTTGACGCTGTAACGCTCGGGCTGGATTTCCAGCGAACCGTAGGTCAGCGTGGTCAGCTTTTCATCCTGCGCGGTATCCGGCGCGGCGCAGGTGCGGCGCAGAACGGCCTTGATGCGGGAGACGACCTCGCGCGGGCTGAACGGCTTGACGATGTAATCGTCCGCGCCCATTTCAAGCCCCAAAATGCGGTCGATTTCCTCGCCGCGGGCGGTCAGCATGATGATGGGGAGCTGGCTGTCCTTGCGGACGGCCTGACAGACCTCCATGCCGGTCATGCCGGGCATCATCTGATCCAGCAGCATCAGATCGTAATGCTCTTTCTTAATCATGTCCAGCGCCTGCCTGCCGTCGTAGGCGGAGTCGTGCAGAAAATCCTCGTTATCCAGATAGAGGGAGAGCGACTGATGAACGATGGGATCATCGTCGCAAATCAGAATACGTATCGTTTTGCTCATGGCGATCACCTCGGAGAAAATATCATCACGATTCTAACCGAAAGCTGTGGCGGCAATGTGAACGGAGGGAAACGAAGAAGAAAACCGCGTGGAGCGCGCATTTCTCTTAAAGCACGGGCAGAACGGCCAGACGGATCGCCGCCTCGGCATACGGCACGAGCTCCGCGTCGAAGGCCAGCGCGATGTTCGCGTCGCTCAGGACGATCGGCGGCTGGTCGCAGCTTGCGGCGCGCATGCCCCAGCGCGGCAGCGGCGTCACGCGGGCGGAGAGCGCGACGGAACCGTCCATGCGCTCGATCACGCGGATTTCCTCCGCGCCGACGAGGGCGACGGCAAAATCCATGCCCGCGCTGAGCACGTCGTCGTGCGCGACGGTTTTCGGCGCGTAGACGAAGCGGATCGGGCCGCGGGCGACACTCACCGCCTGATGGAACGCGGGCAACTTGCGGACGGCCATCGGCAGCGTCAGCAGAAGCTCGTCGCCATCCTGCCAGTCGCGGTTGAGGGTGACAAAGCCGCCCGCCTGCGCGGGGAGGATGTCGCCGTCCGCGGCGACGGTCGCGCCGTTGGCCCATTCGGGGATGCGCAGGTGAATCGGGAACGCGGCTTTTTTGTCGGTGTGCACCGTGATGCGGACGCTGCCGCCCGCCGGGTATTCGCCGGAAACATCGACGCGAACGGACGCATCGGAGAGACGGTAGCGCACCGAGCACGGCGCGTAGCCCATCGCGCAGAGGCCGTCGTCGCGGGAGACCATCCACTGGCTCTGCACAAAGCGCGGCCATGCGCTCAGCAGCGCGCAGAGCGCGTCGCCATCCTCGAGGCCGAACAGCCCCGCGTCGTCGCCGCTCAGCGGGAAGCGCGCCGCGCGGGAGAGCATCGCCTGATTGGCCTGCTGCATCGGCTGAACGCCGCGCCCATCCGGGGCGAAGGCCGCGTCAACGGTGTTGTACATCAGCGTTTCGAGCTGATCCGCGCCGAATTCGCCGCCGGGGCAGGCGAGCAGCGTCTCCAGCGACGCGGCCAGTTCGCAGGCGCTCACGGCGGAAACGCCGCGGCTCGGGTGCGTGCCGCCCAGCAGGGGATCGGCCGTCACGCCGCCGCCTGCCGCGCCGTGCGCCTTGTTGAGCCGCGCAAGCCCCGCTTCCGGCGCGGAGAGGTGCTTGCCAGAGCCGGTCAGCACGCCGCACAGCGCGCTGGCGCGCAGACCCTCGCACAGGTTCGCGCCGGAGGCGCTGCGCAGCAGATGGTGGGTGTAGCCGGATTCATCCTCATGCGCGAGCGCGTCGAGCAGCTCCCGCGCGGTGAAGGAGCGGGAGATCGGCGTGCGATAGGGGAAGGCATGGAAGAGCGAGGTGTAATCCGCGCCCTGGCTGACGAGCATCATCAGCACGGAGAGAATCGCCTTCTGTCCGGTGACGTTGTAGAGCAGGACGCCCGCTTCCAGCGTATCGGCGGTGTGCATCGCGTCCTCCGCAGAGAGGGCGCGCACGCGCAGGGTATCGTGCAGATATTTCATGTAGCGCAGCATGAAGGTCAGGAACTGCTTGTCGCCGCTCATCGAGTAGGCGGCGCAGAGCGCGCGAAGCATGCGTCCGCGCGCGGCGAAGGTCTCGCCCGGCGCGCCGAACGAACCATCCTCGCGCTGGCGCTCGACCACGCGGCCGCACAGGCGGAGCGCCTCGCGGCGCAATTCCTCGTCGCCGAGCTGCGCGCCGGTCAGCAGCATGGCTTCCAGCAGCTCGGGCGCGTGCATGCCGCCGCCCAGCGGGCCGCCGAACCACGCGCTCTGCTCCCCGGCCTCGGGGAAGACGGACGCGCAGCGGGAGAGCAGGCCGCCGCGCAGAGCCAAGAGGCGGTCGCGCGTCGCGCCCTGTGCGGAAACCGCGCCGACGGGCAGCGGGGCGAAACGACCCGGCGCGAGCGGCGCACGGGCAAAAAAGGTGCGTGTCAACATAAAAATATCCTCCGATATCAAAATTCTCAAAGAAACCGCGGGGAAAACCCGTGGCGGGAAAAAACCTACATATAGTTTAACGCCGCGCGCGCCCTGCGTCAACAGCGGAAAACGGGCAAACGATTGACTTTTCTGAAAAAATGCTCAGATTGATTGCTTCAAAAGTGTTGAAATTGATGGGGAAATGGGGTACAATCGAAGAAAAAAGAAATACGGAGAGGAGCTTTTTTGATGAGCGATACCGCAAAGAAGCAAGTCCGCAAGCTTAAAATCATAGAGGATGACCCCAATCTTTCCGCGTTTGAGGGCGATTTGAACGAGCGCGTGCGCCATTTCAAGCAGCGCAAAAAGGAGCTGCTCGCGCCGGGGCAGACGCTGACGGAGTTCGCCAGCGGCCACCTGTATTACGGCTTCCACAAGGTCAAGGGCGGCTGGGTTTACCGCGAGTGGGCGCCGGGTGCGACGGCCATGCACCTGATCGGCGAGTTTAACAACTGGGACAGAACAAGTCACCCGATGAAGGCGGTGGGCGACGGCAACTGGGAGATTATGATCCCCGGCGTCCGCACCCTCAGGCACCGCAGCAAGGTGAAGGTTGCCGTCACCAGCGCGCGCGGCACGGAAGACCGCATCCCGCTCTACGCCACCTACGTCGTGCAGGATGAAAAGACGCACAATTTCAGCGCCGCCATCTGGAACCCGCGCAAGGAATTTGAGTGGACGGACGGCAAATTCAGGCCGAAGAAGAACGTGCCGCCGCTGATTTACGAGGCGCACGTCGGCATGGCGACCGAGGAAGAGCGCGTGGGCACGTATCTGGAGTTCATGCGCGACATCCTGCCCCGCATCAAGAAGGACGGCTACAACACCGTGCAGCTCATGGCCGTGATGGAGCATCCGTATTATGCGTCGTTCGGCTATCAGGTCAGCAATTTCTTCGCGGCCTCCTCGTGGTACGGCACGCCGGACGACCTCAAGGCGCTGATTAACGAGGCGCACGCGATGGGGCTGAGCGTCCTGCTCGATTTGGTGCACTCCCACGCGGTCAAGAATACCGCCGAGGGCATCAACGGCTTTGACGGGCGCGACGATCAATTCTTCAAGGACGGCGGCGCGGGCGATCACCCGGCGTGGGGCAGCAAGGTGTTTGACTACGGCAAGAACGGCGTGGTGCACTTTTTGCTCTCCAACGTGCGCTTCTGGCTGGAGGAATACCATTTCGACGGCTTCCGCTTTGACGGCGTGACCAGCATGATCTATCTGGATCACGGGCTGGGCAGCGCGTTCACCGATTACCGGCAGTATTTCTCCATGAACACGGACGTGCAGGCCGTCGCCTATTTGCAGCTCGCGGCGGAGCTGACGCACGAATTCAAGCGCGGCGCGCTCTGCGTGGCCGAGGAGATGAGCGGCATGCCGGGCATGTGCCTGCCGGTCAAGGACGGCGGCATCGGGTTTGATTACCGCCTGAGCATGGGCCTGCCGGATTTCTTCATCAAGACCATCAAGGAGAAGCAGGACGGGCAATGGAACATCGGCCGCCTGTATTACGAGCTGATTTCCCGCCGCCCCGGCGAAAAGAACATCGCCTACTGCGAGAGCCACGATCAGGCGCTCGTGGGCGACAAGACGCTGATGTTCCGCCTGGCCGACAAGGAAATGTACTGGGGCATGAACCGCGGCTATGAAAACATGGTCGTCGAGCGCGCCGTCGCCCTGCACAAGATGATCCGGCTGGTGACGATCGCGGCGGGCGGCGAAGGCTATCTCAACTTCATGGGCAACGAGTTCGGCCATCCGGAATGGATTGATTTCCCGCGCGAGGGCAACGGCTGGAGCTTCGCCCACGCGCGCAGGCTGTGGAGCCTCGCGGAGAACGGCTATCTGCGCTACGAGCTGCTGGGCAACTTCGACAAGGCCATGATTGCGCTGATCCGCAAATACGACGTGCTGGAGGGCGGCATGCCGCGCTGCCTGCGCCAGCACGAGGACGATCAGATTCTCGCCTTTGAGAAGAAGGGCTGCGTCTTCGTGTTCAACTTCCACCCGACGCGCTCGCAGACGGGGCTGTTTGTGCCCGTGCCGGAAAAGGGCGACTATCAGGTGATCCTCTCCACGGACGACAAGACGTTCGGCGGCTACCAGAACATCGATAAATCCGTTGTTTACCACACGTGGGCGCACGACCCGCAGATGGGCGACGGCTTTGTGATCTACCTGCCCGCACGCACGGCGGTTGTGCTGCGCAGGGTGGAGAAGAAGGATTGACAAACGCTTCCCGGCGTGGCAAACTAAGGATAACGTGCAGCCTCCTCGGCCTCGTCGGGGAGGCTGCTTCTATCCGGCAGAGCAAAAGGAGCGGAAAACATGGGCGAGCAGAGACATTATCGAAGACCGTCGCAGCATAAACGCAGGCCGCCTCAGACCGTCATGCCCTGCGGGTCTGAAGATACGCCTGAGCGTCAGAGCGAACACAGGGCGGAGACGGAGAAACAGCCGCCCCGACAGCCGCGCAAAAGGCTGGTGCAGAAGCCGACCCCCAAGTCGCGGCAAAACCCGCCTGAGCAATGGGCGAAATGGCGCGGACAGGCGCTGGATTCGGCGAAGCAATGCGCGAAACGCGGCGCAAAGCGAGCCGAGCGCGGTCTGCTTCAGGCGCAGCTTGCGGTGACGCGCGCCAAACGCAGAGCGGAGCGGCGGAAACAGAAAAAGCAGGCGGAGCAGGACAGCTATCTCGGCGCGTTTTCCGTCGGCGGGCGGAAGGGGCGGAAAACGCGCCGCCTGAACCCGCGCTATGCGGTGATGGCCGGCCTTTTCTGCGTGGCGATCTGGAGCGCGGCGCAGTTGGTCGGCTTTGGGGCGCGCTATGTGCAGACGAGGCGGCTTGAAAAGCAGCTTTCCGCGATGCACAGCGAGGCCTTTGCGGTATACGGGCAGGAGACGCAGGCGGAGGACATGCTGGAGGAAACGCCCGCGGAAACGGCGACGCCCATGCCGACCGAAGCGCCCGCGCCGACCGAAACCCCCGCGCAGGAGGCGCGGCAGACGGTCACGCCCGTGCCGGAAATTGTCAAAACCACGCAATATCAGCGCATGGGCGGCACGCCGCTTGCGCAGATGGAGGCGCTGCACGCGCAGAACACGGACCTGGTCGCGTGGCTCACGATTGACAACGTGCTCGACCTGCCCGTGGTCTATCGCGACAACAGCTATTACCTCACCCACGATTTCGCGAAGAACAAATCGACGGCGGGCACGATCTTCCTTGACGAAAACCACCCGATGACGGAAAAGACGCAGAACCTGCTGCTGCACGGCCACAACATGAAGGACGGCACGATGTTCGGCAGGCTGACGCAGTACGAAAAGAGCATCGATTACCTGAAGGCGCATCCGTTCGTCGATTTCAGCACGCTCTGGCATCAGGAGCGATACGTCATCTTTGCGGTGGTGGACGTTTCGCTGGATACGAGCAGCGAGAATTTTCTGGATTACTTCGCGCATCCCCGGTTTTCCAGCGACGCGGAATTTGCCAGCTACATCCGCCGCGCGGAGCTGGCCTCGATGTACGCCATACCGATGGATGTGAAGCCGTCCGACGCACTGCTGACGCTCTCCACTTGTCTGGAGGAAAACCGGCTGGTCGTCATCGCCCGGCGGCAGCGCGACGGGGAGAGCAAGGCCAGCCTGCGGGAGACCGTCAACATGGCGGTGCGCCAGTGACAGCCTGAAAGGAGCAAACACATGGAAAACGGGATTCGATTCGACCTTGAATATGAAACGATGCCGTGGCACCGCGTGGACGCGGTGGTTTTTGACATCGGCAACATTTTGATTCGATACGCGCCGAAGGACTTTTTGGAGCAGCTCTTCCCCGGCGACGCGCAGAAGCAGCAGGACATGCTCGCGCGTGTCTACAACGGGCCGTATTGGGAGCGGTTTGACCGGGGCGAGATGGAATACGCCGAGGCGGCGCGCAGGCTGGCCGGGCAGTTCGGCGGGGACGAGGCGGAATACATGCGCGCGCTCACCGGCTGGATCGAGCTGAAAACGCCGATTGACGAGGGATTCCGCGCCGCGCAGCGCTGCCGCCGGGCGGGCAAGCGGCTCTATCTGCTGAGCAACTACCCGCGCGAGGGCTATCTGCGGATGCGCGAAAAATTTGCGGATCGCTTCGGCGAGCTGTTTGACGGCGGCGTGATTTCCTACGCCTGTCATCTGGTCAAGCCGGAAAAGGCGATTTATGAGAAGCTGATTGCGGACTGCGGCCTCGATCCGGCGCATACGCTGTTTATCGACGACACCCTGCCCAATGTGGAGGCCGCGATGAAAATGGGGATCAACGGCTTTCACATGCAT
>ERZ1673738.2364-NODE-2364-length-24496-cov-4.395197_pt1 | contig 24496 bp, 19 predicted proteins | sample MGYA00580198_ERZ1673738 | MGnify/ENA primary metagenome ERZ1673738 (study PRJEB41218, sample SAMN15661784) | gut metagenome | host: Homo sapiens | place: Canada: London | collected 2015-08-20/2019-03-30 | study: EMG produced TPA metagenomics assembly of...
ATTGTACGGTACAAAATGCAGAAGAAGCCCGTTTGTTAGAAGCCAATTATTCTATTTCATCTAAGCAGTATGTAGAAAATGGAATTCATATGAAAGTATTAAGCAAAGAAAAGCCAAATGAAAATTGTGTCCCGGATAATGATATCACTTTGGAAGATGCATATATTTATTTGACGAATAGCTAGAATTATTAAGGCCCGCTGTTTGGCGGGCCATTTTTTGCTTTTTTGCAATGACTGTCATGTTGTAATATAGGTGTCATACCCAGCAGCACGCAGACGGTATTCCATGCGGATTGCATTTTCCAATCGGGAGAATGCGCCGACTTGAACCTTATATAAATCTCCATCCATTAAAATAAAAGCTGGAAAACCTTCTTCTGTGAGCTGGGAGTTTAATTCGTAGGCATAATTTCTGTTTTTAAATGCACCGACTTGAACACGGTAAAGTTTAGAGGCAGGTGTATTGTCAGATAGAGGAGAAGGCGGCCGTTTATTTTGAGTGTTGTTGGAGCTTTCAGGAGGATAAGATGCTGATGAGATTGAATCAGGTAGCTGACCTTCATTTTTAAGTGTTTCCAGTATTCCATTTGAAATTGCAGCAGCTATTTCCTCAAACTCCTCGTCAAATTTTAGATTGTCAGCATCATTGTCAATAAAACCAGTTTCAATTAAAACAGCAGGCATGCGAGAACGACGAAGCACCGCAAGGCCAGGGCGCTCAATTACGCCAATATCGCGAAAGCCAAGTGCAGCAAGCTCTCTGTTAATATCGCGTGCCATTTGTGCAGCTACGCCGCGGTCAGCATAGACTAGTGTTTCAATGCCAGAGGCGTTTCCTGCGATTGGAGAGGCATTTCGATGAAAGGATATTAGATAATCAGCACCGCTTTCATTTGCAATCATTGCCTTTCGGTAAGGACTGTCATAAACATCATCTGTGCGTGTATACAAAACATCAACACCGTTTTGAGAGAGTAGTTCACCGACGGCAAGAGCCAGTCTAAGATTATCATCTTTTTCCTGTCTTCCCTTATAGACAGCACCGGGATCCATTCCGCCGTGGCCGGGATCAATAATAACAGTTGGCATGTAGGAATCCTCAAAAAGTTTGCTCCTTATAGGATATGTTTGTTTATATGTTGTGGTTCCTGTTTGAACAGAACTAATTGCATATGATTTGTAACTGTGATAGGATATTTGCAGGAGGAGAAAAACATGATACAGGATATTACACCACATCAATATGATAATCATTACATTGAATATCAGCCACAAATCACAGATTTTTGTATTTGCATAAAGGATGGAACAGTGCTGTTATGCCAAGATAAAAAAGAAAAGAACAGCTGGTACATACCAACATTCAAGGAGCTTGCAGAGCCGCTTTACGGTGCTGTTTATTTATTTGCCATTGACGGAAGACATTATTTTTTAAAGCAGATGACAGGGAAGGACGATACGGGATTGATTGAGGATGAGAGCAACATGACATCTGGTCCATCAGATCGCTTACAGGCACTTGAAAATACAAAAGGACTTACGGGAGCATGGAAAAACAGACGTGATATGCGTGAGATAATGCCTCGTTTTATTGCTTTTGCTGGAATTACGGCGCTTCAGCTTGATGGCTGGTATAGAAACAATCGTTACTGCGGTCACTGCGGTGGCTTATTAAAGAAAGATCATAAGGAGCGTATGCTTTATTGCGAGAAGTGCGGCAGTCGAGTATATCCGCGCATAAATCCGGCAGTTATTATTGCTGTAACGAAGGGGTCAAAGCTTCTTATGACAAAGTATGCAGGAAGAACGTATACCAGATATGCACTTGTAGCAGGCTTTACCGAGATTGGAGAGACACTTGAGCAGACAGTAGCAAGAGAGGTAATGGAAGAGACAGGTATTAGGGTAAAGAATCTTCGCTATTACAAGAGCCAGCCGTGGTCATTTACAGATACGCTGCTTACTGGATTTTTCTGTGAAGCAGATGGAGAACAGGATATTCGTCTTGATAAGGAAGAACTCGCTGTTGCCGAGTGGATCGAGCGCGACAAAATTGATCAGGCTCAGGATTCTTACGATGACCTGAGCCTGACAAATGAAATGATATGTTATTTTCGTGATCACAAGGATGTATGATGTTATTTATTATAGAAGCGAAGCATACCGTCCATCTGCGCTGTCATATTGAGAAGCAGACTGTCTGCAATGGTGAGCGCACACATCGCCTCAACGACAACAACAGCACGAGGAACAATCAAAGGATCATGGCGACCTTTGATCGTCAGTTCCATCGGTTCCTTATTGCGTGAAATTGTCTGCTGCGGACGGAAGATCGAAGGTGTAGGCTTAACTGCTGCACGAACAATAATGGTATCACCATCACTTATGCCGCCCAGAATGCCGCCTGCATGGTTGGTTTTCTTGGCGGTATTTCCATCCTCATTAATATAGAAGGAATCGTTATTTTCTGAGCCGACAGCATGTGCTGCTGCGAAGCCGTCACCGATTTCAATTCCCTTAACAGCACCGATAGAGACAAGCGCTTTAGAAAGATTAGCATCAAGCTTTTCAAATACAGGATCGCCAAGGCCAGCCGGAACACCTGTGATGCGGCATTCGATTACACCTCCGGAGGATTCCTTTTCTTCCATCATGTGGTCAACATATTTTTGTGCCATTGCAGCAGCTTCTGCATCTGGCAGATGGAATGGATTGTTGTCAATCTCTTCTGGACAAAATGTTTTAGCTGCAACAGGTCCAATAGATGAGGCATAGGCAGTAATAGAAATGCCAAGCTGCTCTAAAAGCTTCATAGCCACAGCACCACCTGCCACACGTCCGATTGTCTCACGACCGGATGAGCGTCCGCCGCCGCGATAATCGCGAAAACCATACTTTTGATCAAATGTATAATCTGCATGACCAGGGCGATAGCTATTTGCAATTTCGGAATAATCTTTAGAGCGCTGTGTCTCATTGATTACTTCCATAGCAATTGGTGTACCAGTTGTGCGTCCCTCAAATATACCAGAGAGAATATGAACACGATCTGCCTCATTTCGTGGGGTAGAGTAACGTGATTGTCCTGGACGTCTGCGGTTTAGCTGCATTTGGATATCTTCTTCTGAGAGAAAAAGCCCTGCCGGACAGCCGTCAACGACAACGCCGATTGACGGACCGTGTGACTCGCCCCAAGTAGTAATACGAAAAATAGTGCCGAAGGATGAACCTGCCATAAAAACCTGCCTTTCTGTGCAAAAAATCAGCTTTGTTTGAATGAAATAGCTTTAACCAAATTGATTGGATGTTTCATCATAATAATAATCAATCTGAGCGAGGGTGTTGCAGAGTGTTTGTTTGTCTGCGTTTAGACTGCTGCATAGTTCGTCAAGACTTGGATAAAAATCGCGAAGCTGCGTATTGATATAGCTTAAAAGAATTACTGGATCTTTAGGTAAAACGGTCATGAAAAGCCTCCTATTATTAATTGTCAGAATGTGAGCAGCCGCATGAACAGGATTCATGCTGAAAATGTTCAGTCTGTGAGTGCGAAATTCCCTGACTGTCAAATTCACCGGGACAGCTGGTATGCAGGTAGCTGTCAACAAAGTGATGAAGGAGCGCGGCCTGTGTGGTGGAGGCAATGTGATAATGTACTTCCTTTCCATGTCGATTTCCTGTGATCAGCCCTGCATCTTTTAGACAGCGCAGGTGATGGGAGACAGCGGGAGCACTCATGCCGACAGCAGCAGAGATATTAAGTACGCATTCCTCACTGTGACACAGCAGCCAGAAGATCTGAAGACGTGTACCGTCACAAAGCTGTTTGAAGGCACTGGCCATATCTGCGCAGGTATCTTTAGAGGGCATTGCCTCAAGAACGTTATGGATATCCCCATGATTATGTGGGAGAATTGGAGTTGTCATATAAATTACCATGCCTTTCCGTAATCTGCTGGTGTAAGCAGACACAAGTATGAGATTGCTGTTTTTGCAAATGAGGTTTTTAATAGAGTTTTTTATAAAAAAACAAATATATGTTCACAAAATACAGCAAATTAGCAAGATTGATTGACAAAAAAACAAGAATCATCTAGCCATGTCATCTATTTTACTATAGGAAAAATAAAAATACAAGATTTTTTAGGATTTTCCACTTTACTAATTGCCAGATTATGTTATAATATTAACAGAGTGTCTGTGAAAACAGTAAAGGTCTGTTTGGACACAAAAGAAAACCGGGAGCAATCCCTTATTTTTAGGAGGTTTATAATGGCTAAGTGGGTTTACAAGTTCCAGGAAGGCAATGCTTCTATGAGAAATCTTCTCGGAGGCAAGGGCTGCAATCTGGCTGAGATGACCGGTCTTGGCATGCCGATTCCACAGGGTTTCACTGTAACGACTGAGGCATGTACCGAGTATTACAACTGCGGAAAGAAGATTTCTGATGAAATTCAGGCTCAGATCTTTGATGCATTAAAGTGGTTAGAGGAGTACAATGGCAAGAAGTTAGGCGACGTAGAGGATCCGTTACTTGTTTCTGTTCGTTCTGGTGCACGTGCATCCATGCCAGGTATGATGGATACTATCCTGAACCTGGGTCTGAACGATGTATCTGTTGAAGGCTTCGCAAAGAAGACTGGCAATCCAAGATTTGCTTACGATTCTTACAGAAGATTCATCCAGATGTTCTCTGACGTTGTTATGGAGGTTCCGAAGAGCCATTTTGAGAAGATCATCGATGAGATCAAGGCTGAGAAAGGTGTAACCTACGACGTAGAGTTGACCGCTGATGACTTAAAGGAACTGATTGTTCGTTTTAAGAAGGTTTACTTTGATGCTATGGGAAGTGAGTTCCCACAGGATCCTACTGTACAGCTGATGGAGGCTGTAAAGGCTGTATTCCGTTCTTGGGATAATCCGCGTGCTATCGTATACCGTCGTATGAATGATATTCCGGGTGACTGGGGTACCGCTGTAAACGTACAGACCATGGTATTCGGTAACAAGGGTGAGACATCTGGTACAGGTGTTGCATTTACACGTAATCCATCTACTGGTGCAAAGGGTATCTTCGGTGAGTACCTGTTAAACGCACAGGGCGAGGACGTTGTTGCTGGTGTTCGTACACCACAGCCGATCTCTACTCTGGAGCAGGCTATGCCAGAAGTTTACAAGCAGTTCATGGATCTGGCTACAAATCTTGAGAATCACTTCCATGATATGCAGGATATGGAGTTCACCATCGAGGAAGGTAAGCTGTACTTCCTGCAGACACGTAACGGTAAGAGAACCGCTCCGGCTGCTATCAAGATCGCTTGTGACCTTGTAGATGAGGGACAGATTACTCCTGAGGAAGCTGTATGCCGTATCGAGGCAAAGTCTCTTGATCAGCTGCTTCATCCAACATTCGATACCGCTGCATTAAAGGCAGGTGAGGTTATCGGTTCTGCACTTCCGGCATCTCCAGGTGCTGCTGCTGGTAAGGTTTACTTTACTGCAGACGAGGCTAAGGCTGCTGGTAAGGGCGGCAGAGGCGAGAGAGTTATCCTGGTTCGTCTTGAGACTTCTCCAGAGGATATCGAGGGTATGCATGCATCTCAGGGTATCCTGACTGTTCGTGGTGGTATGACATCTCACGCAGCAGTAGTTGCACGTGGTATGGGTACTTGCTGTGTATCTGGCTGCGGCGAGATCAAGATCGACGAGGAGGCTAAGACCTTCGAGTTAGGTGGCTACACATTCCATGAGGGAGATTACATTTCTCTGGATGGTACTACTGGTAAGATTTATAAGGGCGACATCAAGACCGTTGAGGCATCTGTAGGTGGTGACTTCGGACGTGTTATGGCTTGGGCTGATCAGTTCAGAAAGCTGTCCGTACGTACAAACGCAGATACTCCGGCAGATACTTTAAATGCAGTAAGACTTGGTGCAGAGGGTATCGGTCTTTGCCGTACTGAGCATATGTTCTTCGGTGAGGAGAGAATCCCGAAGATCCGTAAGATGATCCTTTCCAAGACTGTTGAGCAGAGAGAGGCTGCATTAGCAGAGCTTCTTCAGTTCCAGAAGGCTGACTTCAAGGCTATGTACGAGGCTCTTGAGGGACGTCCGATGACAGTTCGTTACCTGGATCCGCCGCTGCATGAGTTCGTTCCTACCGATCCGGAAGATATCGCAGCACTGGCTAAGGATATGAACCTGACCGTTGAGGAAGTAAAGGCTACCTGTGATTCCCTGCATGAGTTCAACCCAATGATGGGTCATCGTGGATGCCGTCTGGCTGTTACCTATCCTGAGATCGCTAAGATGCAGACAAGAGCCGTTATGGAAGCTGCTATCGAAGTTGCACAGGAGAAGGGTTATGACATCGTTCCAGAGATCATGATTCCGTTAGTAGGCGAGAAGAAAGAGCTGAAGTTCGTTAAGGACGTTGTTGTAGAAGTTGCAGAGCAGGTTAAGAAGGAAAAGAATTCCGACATGCAGTATCATATCGGTACCATGATCGAGATTCCGCGTGCCGCACTGACCGCTGATAAGATCGCTGAGGAAGCTGAGTTCTTCTCATTTGGTACAAACGACCTGACTCAGATGACCTTTGGTTTCTCTCGTGATGATGCAGGTAAGTTCTTAGATTCCTACTACAAGGCTAAGATCTACGAGTCCGATCCATTTGCAAGACTTGATCAGGAGGGCGTAGGCCAGCTGGTTAAGATGGCAGTTGAAAAGGGACGCGCTACCAGACCGAACTTAAAGTGCGGTATCTGTGGTGAGCACGGTGGAGATCCGAGCTCCGTAGAGTTCTGCCATAAGGTAGGCTTAAACTATGTTTCTTGCTCACCGTTCCGTGTGCCGATCGCAAGACTGGCTGCTGCACAGGCTGCATTAAACAATAAGTAATTAAGTAACCTTTTAAGGTAAAAATAAAAATGGGCTGTAATCTGTGAAAACAGGTTGCAACCCATTTTTTATCCATTTTTCCGCAGAAAACCTCGTCCGACATAGTCGGGCGGGGTTGTTCAAGAGAATTGAGCACTCAACTATTCATGTAAATACACTGGAAGATTCATCAATACGACAGCAGCCATTTAAAAATTCTTCCATGGCACGTGAAAAATAACGTCCTTTTTTCCAATAGAAGCAGACGCGTCTTGTATTATGCTGCGTAGGCAGCCGATAATAGACTACATTTTTGTTGCGCGGAATACGGCTTAAAATAATATCACCGATAAAGCAGATTCCAAGACCAGATTGGCAGATGTTATAAGCAGTCATCTGCTGATCCATATTTAAAATGATATTGGGTTTGAAATTGCTGTCCTGACAAATTAGGCGGGCACGTCTTCCGGTATCATTTTCATTTCGCAGCATAATAAATGGAAGATCTGAAAATAAACGAAGCGGAACAACTGGCACAGAATCCATCTGGAAATCTTTTTGTTCAATCAGATCATTTGGAATCTGAAAGGAGGTTAATTCGCTGTTGATTGAAAAAGAGTGTGGAACTGCCAACACAAGATGTTCTTCTTTATATAATTTGCTGTCAAAGACAGCAGAGTCAAGAGTTGTGTTGTCTAAAATCAGATCGACAATACCCTTCTGCAAAAGTTCAGTTAACTGTGTTGTATTTTCTTCAATTAAATTGATTCTAATGTTTGGGTAACGTGGTGCAAAGTTTGAAATGAGAGATGGCAAAATCCAGGATGAAAACAGATTGCTGCCGCCAAGCGTTAAAGTTCCTGTTTCCAAATTGTCAAAATCATAGACAAACTGCGAAAATCCCTTTTCCACTGCGAGAATTTCTTCCACGCATCGGATGTATTCTTTTCCGCACTCCGTCAAAGAAAGCGGCTTTGTGCTGCGGTCAAAAATAGGAAAACCAACCTTTTTTTCTACGCGTTTTACATTAGCACTTAAAGAAGGCTGTGAAATAAAAAGGTTCGCAGCTGCTTTTGAAAAACTTTTATCCTTGTAAACTTGGTAAACATATTCCATTCCCTGAAACATAAAAATACCATCCTTATCGTGTTTTTTTGTAAAAAATATTAAAAATACTATAACTTAAACACTATAATAACTATAAAAGTATATGTATTTGATTATATTATACTGGTAATCTATAATGAAGACAAGGGTAAGATATTAAATCTTAAAAATATCCCAAAGATTGCAGTTCACGGCTCAGCCAATATTTATAGCAAAGCACTAAGGTGAATGGATTTCACGAGCCGGACACTTGAAGCAGGTCTTTCAAAGTAATGTATAACAAGAAAGAACATAACAGGAGCCTGCGGAGTTTGGTCCGGCGACGAAACCATTACACCGAAGTGCTTTCGTAAAATGACACGTGAACTGCAACTTCCAAATGGCTATTAGGGATAAAGTGGAGGAAATAAGAAATGAATGAAAAGGTATATAAGGAAGCAGAAGGGATGAATGATATGACAGAAAATGAAATGGAGTTTCGTGTTGAGAAGGATTCAATCGGAACTAAGGATGTGCCTGAAAACGTTTATTATGGTGTACAGTCACTGCGTGCAGCAGAGAATTTCCATATTACAGGATTAAATATGCACCCAGAGATTATTAACAGCTTGGCTTACATCAAGAAGGCAGCAGCTATCACAAACTGTGAGGCTGGTCTTCTTGACAAGAGACGTACACAGGCAATCGTTCAGGCATGTGATGAGATTCTTGAAGGAAAGTTTCGTGAGGATTTTATCGTTGATCCGATTCAGGGTGGTGCAGGAACTTCTTTAAATATGAATGCAAATGAGGTTATTGCAAATAGAGCAATTGAGATTCTAGGCGGAAAGAAGGGTGATTATTCCGTTGTTAATCCAAATGATCATGTTAACTGCGGACAGTCTACAAATGATGTTATTCCAACAGCAGGAAAGATGACATCACTTCGCCTGTTAAAGAAGCTTAAAAAGCAGCTGCTTCGTCTTCATAGTGCTTTAGAGCAGAAGGCAGATGAGTTTGATAGCATTATCAAAATGGGAAGAACACAGCTACAGGATGCAGTTCCGATTCGTCTGGGACAGGAATTTAAGGCATACAGTGTTGCAATTTTACGAGATTTGAATCGTATGGATAAGGCAATGGATGAGATGCGCACCTTGAACATGGGCGGTACAGCAGTGGGTACTGGATTAAATGCAGATGAATCTTATCTTCGACGCATTGTTCCAAACTTAAGCGAAATTTCCGGTATGGATCTGGTGCAGGCATATGATTTGATTGATGCAACTCAGAACCTTGATTCTTTCGTAGCAGTATCTGGTGCAGTAAAGGCATGTGCAGTTACACTGTCAAAAATTGCAAACGATCTTCGTCTTATGTCTTCGGGACCAAGAGCAGGTTTTGGAGAGATTAATCTTCCGGCAAAACAGAATGGTTCTTCCATTATGCCAGGTAAGGTAAATCCAGTTATTCCTGAGGTTGTAAATCAGGTAGCATTTAATGCTATTGGAAATGATATGACAATTACAATGGCAGCAGAAGCAGGACAGTTAGAGCTGAATGCATTTGAGCCAATTATTTTCTATTGTCTGTTCCAGTCAATTGATACGATTGCATATGCTGTAAATACATTTGTAGATAACTGCGTAATCGGTATTACTGCAAATGAAACCCGCTGCCGCTATTTTGTTGAGAATAGTGTTGGAATTATAACTGCAATCTGTCCATATGTTGGTTATCAGAAGGCAGCTGAGATTGCGAAAGAAGCTATTAAAACAGGTGAGTCCGTAAGAAAGCTTATCATTGAGACGGGTCTTCTTACAAAGAAGCAGATGGATGAGATTATGGATCCAGTCCAGATGACAGAACCTGGAATTTCTGGAAAAACAGTAAACAAAATTTAAACTCTTCACCTGTAAATTAAATATTGAGATTTTTAAAGAGGATATGAGTAATTTTCTCATATCCTCTTAATTATACAAAGAAGTTTGCTTTATTAAAAAATGATATCCCACAGTCCGGTAGACATGAAAAACAGAACTAACATTACAACAGGAACGACATAGCGCATTAAAATTCCATAGAGTTTTTCGCGTTTAAATGACTCACCATTTTTTGTAACTTCATCTGTAATCCACTTTGGTCCAATAACCCAGCCAATCAAAATGCTGGTAAGCAGCGAGATGAACGGCATTAAAAAGCTATTGCTGATATAGTCGGCCAAATCAAGCAGCTGTCCAACAGAACCATTTGGAAGCTTCAAATCAAAATAGAACACGTTGTAGCCAAGGCAGATAATAACTGCGGTGACGAGAGAATATGTGCCTATGATGACGCACATTTTCTTCCTTGATTTGTGAAACAGCTCCATGCAGTTTGCAACTAGTGTTTCCATAACAGAGACACATGAAGTAAGTGCGGCAAAGCCAAGCATCAAGAAGAATGCAATTCCAACAAAACGACCGGCAGCTCCCATTGAAGCAAATACCTTTGGCAGTGAAAGGAATGTCAGACTAGGACCAGAGGTCATACCGTCAGTTCCAAGGAAGACAAACACAGCAGGTATGATCATAAGACCAGATAAAAAGGCAACGCCAGTATCAAAGATCTCAATTTGGTTGATGGACTTGCTTAAATTTACATCATCCTTTACATAAGAGCCATAGGTGATCATGATACCCATAGAAACACTTAAGGAGAAGAAAAGCTGACTCATCGCATCAAGCAAAATCTCCAGAAAACGCTTAACAGTAAGACCTTCAACATTTGGAATCAGGTAGACTGCTAAACCATGAAGACCAGTACGGACTGTGCCATCTTCAGTCTCATAAGAAAGCGTTAAGGAAAAGATTGCAATACCGATAATCAAAATAAGCAGAATTGGCATTAAAATACGAGAATACTTTTCAATTCCTTTTTCAACACCAAGATAAACAACCCATGCAGTCAACGCAAGAAAAATAAACATAAATACAATAGGCGCTGCAGTTGATGTGATAAAGGAAGTAAAATAGCCATCCTGTGCAGGAGCCTCGGTTCCAGAAACTACATAAGCAGTTAAATATTTGACGATCCAGCCTCCAATTACAGAGTAGTAGGTCATGATCAGTGCAGGAACAAGGAAAGTAAGATATCCAAGAAATTTCCATTTGCTACTTATTGCGGCATAGGCATTCAGTGCATTTTTCTTTGTTTTTCGTCCGATAGCGATATCAGTTGTCAGAAGGACGAAACCGAATGTGAGAACTAAAACTAGATAAATGATTAAAAATAATCCTCCACCATCCTTGGCACAAAGATAAGGAAAGCGCCAAATATTTCCGACACCGACTGCGCTTCCGGCGGCTGCAAGGACAAAACCAATCGAGCCGCTGAAGCTATTCTTTTTTTGTTGCATAATACACCCCTAATATAAAATAGTAATATTGGTTAAGAACCTTGAACTATCATATCATGGAATGTTATTCTTTACAAGTGACGAAAATATTTAAAAAACTGTTTTTGTGCAAAAATGCCAAAAAAATACTTGATCTATTTTAACCTATTTCAGTTGCCAAGCGTCCAATCCATACTTTGGCGGATAAGCTGCTGATATTGTGGGCAGTCAAAAATTTCAGGCGTGTGACCAGGACAAAGATAAATCAGACGTCCTTTACCTGAGTTTTTACACCATCCGGCAGGATATTTCTGATTTTTGTACTGGTAGGTAAGGATTATTTCTTTGTTATCTGGAACAAGCTCAAATTGATAAGGTTCTTCATCAAGAGAAAAGCTTTTGCAGCCTTTTGTGACGGGATGAGCAGACGGCTCAAAGTGGATAACTTCATGATGTGGGTGACCAAGAAATTTTGCGCCAGCAAGTGTTAGAAGACGATCCTGACTTTGAATACTAATTCCATTATGAAGTAAAAGTGCACCGCCGCCGTTTGCTACGAAGTGCTCGAAAGCGTTAGCTTCGTCATCACAAAGCTTTGATTGCCAGATATCAAGATAAGAGATGATACCTGAAATCTGATCTTCTTCTAAGCTAAGAAGTTTTGATGTATCGTCGGTACAAATGAGTTCGTAGTTTGATAAAATGGATGTCAGGCGTTCATCAACACCTGCTAAGCCATGATAGATTGCGTCATTGTAATTTCCTATTACAAGAATTTTCTTTTTCATAAGTTTGTTATCCTTTCAGTTAATTATAATAAATGTTTGCCTTACCAAGGAAGTTCTTTTCCCGTGTAATCCAGATAAAGTGGGCGCGAGTTAATTGGATGAGGCATATCCAAAACAACATGTAAAATTCCTTCTGCAGAAACATCTGGTGTGATCTTTGCAGTCGTGTCAAGATGACCGCGCATATATGTAGCGACATGACCTGGATGAATCGCAAAGACTTTGCCGCCAAGTTCTCTTATGTTATTGTGAACAAGAGCAGACTGCATGTTATTGGCTGCCTTAGACATACAATAGCCAAACCATCCAGTGCGCCAACAATCGGCAATGCTTCCAGCCTCAGAAGAGATGTTTACAATCGTTTTTTCAGTACTGTTTAATACAAGCAAAGAAAGAGCATTGGTTACGCGAAGCGTGCCGATGGCATTTACATTTATCACGCGCATTATTTCATCAAAGTCAAGATCATCACCGAGATTTTTGTTCATGTCACCAAGGATCCCGGCACAGTTGATTAACAGGTCAATGTGATCAGTCATGTTTTTGATATCATTTGAAGCCTTAAAAACACTCTCATCACTTCCGATATCGGCACAGACAATTGCCATTTGATTGGGATATAAAGATTGTAAAGCGTCAATCTGCTTTTCTGTTTCATCTATGCGAACTGCGATTACAAAATAACCGCGCGAGAGAAGCTTTTTGGCAAGAGAAAATCCAACACCATGATCAGTTCCTGTTACAAGTGCAGTTTTTACTTCTGGAGAAATTGTGTTCATAAAAAATCCATCCTTTCAATAATTGGTATCTTTATTATACTGCTTCAAGGGCACTTGAAGTCAATGCGTATTCTTATCAAAATGATGAAAGTTTAGTTACAGTTCATGCGTCATGCTACGAAAGCCCTTCGGTGTAATGGTTTCGTCGCCGGACCAAACTCAGCAGGCTCCTTTTATGTTCTTTCTTATTATACATTACTTTGAAAGACCTGCTTCAAGTGTCCGGCTCGTGAAATCCATTCACCTTAGGACTTTGCCGCAATATTGGCTTATCCATGAACTGTAACATAGTTTACAAATTTCCTCCAAAATTTTTCTGTAATCTTCCAAATTCTTTCTATATCTGGTATACTGAAAATGGATTGCGAATGTCTCTTTACGAGGCAAAATAGGGAGGTTAGAAAAAATGGCTAGTAAGGCAGTAATGGAAAAGTACGCAAAGCTGGCAGTAGTGAGCGGCGTAAATGTTCAGCCAGGACAGATGCTTGTAATCAGTGCATCCGTAACTGATTATGAGTTTGTAAGAATGTGCGTAAAGGCAGCATATGAGGCTGGTGCCGGATATGTTAAAATAAACTGGCATGATGAGCAGGATAATCTGATGAATTATCAGTATGCAAGCACAGAGACGTTAGAGGAGACTCCACAGTGGAAGTACGATATGACAGATTGGGAGCATAAAAAAGGATGCTGCTATCTTCATGTCATTTCTGATACGCCTGGGCTAATGAAGGATATTGATCCAACTAAGATTCAGCGAGTTCAGGCTGCATATAGCAAAAAGAATGCACCGTTAAAGAAATACACGATGAACAATGATGGTCAGTGGAGTATCGTGGCATTGCCATCTGCAGGTTGGGCTAATAAGGTATTTCCAGACAAAAAAGAAGACGAAGCAGTTGAAGCACTCATGGATGCTATTTTAATGAGTGTGCGTGTAAATGAGGAGAATGATCCAGTAGAAGAGTGGAATAAACATAATGCAGAGATTCTTGGTCATTCAAAGATGTTAAATGATTATAATTTCAAGGCACTTCATTTTACAAATGAACTTGGAACTGATTTGACAGTAGAGCTTGTTAAAAATCATATCTGGGGCGGCGGCTGTGAGTATTCCACAAAGGGTGTGTTATTCAACCCGAATATGCCGACTGAGGAAAACTTCTGTATGCCGCTTAAGACAGGCGTAAATGGAAAGGTATATGCATCAATGCCTCTTAGCTATCAGGGAAAATTAATTGAAGATTTTTGGCTGGAGTTTAAGGATGGCAAGGTTATTAATTACGGTGCAAAGAAGGAACAGGATGTATTAAAGAGTCTTGTTGAATTTGATGAAGGAAGCTGCTATTTAGGCGAGGTTGCATTGATCAGCTATGACTCTCCAATCAAAAATACTGGAATTTTATTCTACAATACCTTATTTGATGAGAATGCATCTTGTCACCTGGCATTAGGGGATGCTTATCCTATGAATGTAAAGGGCGGAACTGAGATGACAGATGAGGAATTAGCTGCAGCAGGTGCAAATAAATCTATGACTCATGTAGATTTCATGTTTGGATCAAGACAGATGCATATCGAAGGTATTTGTCAGGATGGAAATACAGTAACTGTATTTGATCACGGAAATTTTGTATTCTAATTTATAATTAAGAGGAAAGAGGGGAAAAAGATGTTAAAGAATGGAATTGTATGGAAGGATACACAGGGAAATCCGCTTCACGCACATGGAGGATATATGATTTTCCATGAGGGCTATTATTATTGGTACGGTGAGGATAGAAGAGATAATTTCTATGTTAGCTGCTATCGATCACAGAATTTGACAGATTGGGAGTTTAGAAATCATATTCTGACGACAAATTCGAAGATGGAAGGCTATCGCGTGCGTACTACGCTAAAGCTGATCAACGAGGATGGAAAAAAGGTAAATCTGGAGCGTCCAAAGGTACTATATAATAAGAAGACAAACAAATTTGTTATGTGGGCTCATTTTGAAAATGGAAAAAATTATCTTGATGCAGCAGTTGCTATTGCAACATGTGATACACCAGATGGTGATTTTACTTATCATGGTCATTTCAATCCATATGGTTATATGTCAAGAGACTGCACACTTTATCAGGAAGAGGATGGAACTGCATATTTTATTTCTGCATCGAGAGATAATGCCGATCTTCATGTGTATCGTTTATCAGATGATTATATGAATGTAGATTGTCTTGTTCATAGTTTGTGGCAGGGCGAGTATCGTGAGGCACCAGCTGTAATTAAGGGAAAATATCATTATTATATGATTTCATCTTTCTGTACCGGATGGGCGCCAAACCAGGGCAAATATGCATGGGCTGATTCAATCGAGGGACGCTGGAGTTCATTAAAGGAGATCGGTGACGATACAACGTATGACAGTCAGTCTGCATTCCTTTTAAATGTAAACGGAAAGCTTCTGTATGTAGGAGACCGCTGGGGCGGTGACGGTGACAAATATTTTGAGTCTGGCTATGTTGTTTATCCATTAAAGGAAACAGAAGATGGACTTGAAATGATTTATCAGGATACCGCGGAGTTTGAGTAAAAATTAAAAATAAATAAAATTGTTTAATAGGTGTATAGTCAGGAAAAATCTGACTGTGCACCTATTTTTGCAGATAAGAAAAAACAGTCAAAAGTGCACAATATCAAAATTTTAGGCTATAGAAATATTATAAAAATTCCTATATAATGATGCTAGCAAAAATTAAAAACAGAAGGGAAGATGAAGGATAATGAGAGAAGAAAAGCTAATCAATCGTGGATGGCAGTTTGCACTTTTGCCATGCACACCAATTGATGCAAAGACAGCAAAGAAAAAAGAATTACAAAGAAAACAGTCAGGGGAAGATGTTCGCACAGAGTTGGAAAACTTGCAATTTGCAGAAGTTGATCTTCCACATGACTGGGCAGTAAGCAGGCCATTTAATAAAGTAATGGAAGATGGAATGTCACAGGGCTTTCGTGACCGCTGGGGAATTGGCTGGTATAAGAAGACTTTGAATATTGAGGAAAAGAAGAAAGGTAAACGTTATCTTCTTTACTTTGGCGGTGTGTATGAAAACGCAGTGCTTTGGGTAAATGGTATGAAAATTGGCAGTCACAAATATGGCTACAGTTCATTTAAGATGGATATTACAGATGCTGTGCAGAGTGGTGACAATGAGCTGTTGATGCGTGTGGATAATTCTGTTTCACCGGCAGACCGCTGGTACAGCGGATGCGGAATTTATCGCGATGTGACACTTCGTATTGTTCCAGAAAATCATCTTGATCTGTGGAATATTCAAGTACATAGCAAAATAGAAAAAATCGCAGAAACAGAATGTGCAAAGGATTCAAAAGAAAAAGAGAGTGCTGCAAAATTCACTGCCGCCATTCAGGTAGAGACTGGACAGAGCAGTGACGTGCAGGGAATTTTACGTCTGATTCAAAATAAAGAGAGCGAGTCGCTGGAAGACGAAGTTTTCATTGCAGAGGGAGCGAATGGAATGCTTACCTTCTATATTAAAGATGCAAAGCTTTGGTCAGCAGAAAATCCGAATCTTTATCGTTTGACTGTTTCTACAGAAAGCGATAGTGTATCATTTGTAATAGGTCTTAGAGAGGTGATATTTGATACAAAGAAAGGACTACTTGTAAATGGTGTTTCGACTAAGTTAAAGGGTGTATGTCTTCATCAAGAGGCAGGCTGCCTTGGAACAGCTGTGACAAAAGAAGTTTGGAGAGAGCGTCTTACTCATTTAAAGAAGCTTGGCTGCAATGCAATACGTGCAGCACATCACACTTACTCAGAGGAATTTCTTGATCTGTGCGATGAGATGGGCTTTTATGTATATGAAGAATGTTTTGATAAATGGAAGGGCGGACTGTATGGACGCTACTTTGACAAAAACTGGGAATCAGATGTTGAAGCAATGGTAAAGCGTGACCGTAACCGCGCCTGCATCGTGATATGGGGTGTTGGAAATGAAGTTGAAAATCAGGGACAGGATTCTATGCTTGCGATTTTAAAACAGCTGTCCGATAAGGTTCGCAGCCTCGACTCATCGCGTCCAATCACATATGCAATGAATCCTCATTTTAAGTGGGAGAGCAATGTTGATTTGAGTAAGATCAAAGATATTCAGCAGTTTGTTGACGAAGTCAGCGACACAGAGATTTACGATGCTAAGGAGCGTGTCAGCCGCATTGCAAAGATCGCAGAAATTGTCGATATCATTTCATGTAATTATCAGGAGCAGTGGTATGAGCTGATTCATGAACAGATTCCAAATAAGTTGATTTTAGGAACCGAGGTATATGAATATTTTTGCGGTCATTATGATCAAATGCAAAACTTTACAGAACAGATTCCGTCAGCAATTCCTTTTGAGTACGATTATTGTATAGGAAGCTTTATCTGGACAGGATATGATTATCTAGGCGAGTCTATGGGGTATCCTGCAAAGGGTTGGAGTGGTGCACTGATTCGCACAAACAATGAGTATCGTCCAGTTGCTTATATGTTAAAGAGCATCTGGAGTGAAGAACCTGTTGTTCATTTTTCTGTTATGGATTACTCCCTTGATGATGAAGGAGTAAAGGAGCATTGGGACAGTCCAATCTATGCAGATCATTGGCATTTCCCACAATTCAGAAAGACGTTGATTCCGTATATGATTGCGTCAAATTGTGATGAGGTTCATCTGTTCTTAAATGGAAAGCAGTTTTTCATTCCGCGTCCATCTGAGTGCAAAAACGGTATCATTACAGGATTTTTGCCATGGCAACCGGGAACGGTTACGGTCGTTGGTTATCAAAATGGCAAAGAGGCTTGCCGTCATGAAGTGGTGACACCAGGTATGGCAGTCGCACTGGCATTTGACCAGGAGTGTGATCATAAGGAATGCGTAAGTACTGTAAATTTAGGTATGCCAGAGAAGAAACAGCACTTATTGCTGACAGTTCGTGCTGTGGATGAAAATGGTAATTCGTGTTTCCGTGAGAGCGGCAAGGTTCACTTTGCAGTAGAGGGAGCAGCGAAGATAGTTGGTGTTGATAATGGTGATATTTGCAGCAATGAGCCATATCAGGAAGACAGTGTTCATTTGTATCATGGCTGTGCAAGCGTAATGCTTGAACTTTATTGCAAGCCAGGAAGAGTAAGTGTGCATGCGTTCGGAGATGGACTGCGTCAGGCACAGACCATCATTGAAGTGTGCGAGAAATAATAAAAGTAAGAAGATGAGAATGGAGGAGAGACAAAATGAATATGCCAACAGTTGGATGTGTAGGTGAATCGATTATTGGAAATGATGAGCGAGGCTTATGGTTTTTAAGCCATAAGGATGACCCATCGCAGATGAACTGGGTTGAAGGTGAAAAGTGCTGGGGAAGTGTAAAAGTTCCAATGGGATTGAATGTGACAAGAACATTGTCTGTTTTGGAAAATGGAGAATTAGAGGAATGCTACACATTTGAAAATGTATCAGGGGAACCTCTTTTTATCAAGGAGAAGGATGCATATATCTATGTGCCATTTAATGACAGCTATGAAAAGGCAGAGGTTGGTCTTGAGAAGCGCTGTAATGCACATCTGTTTATCGGCGAAAATGCTACTTATGTGATGGCACTTCGCCAGGGAGGAAGAGCGCCACATCTGGGACTTGTATTAACAAAGGGAAGCATCATAGGCTATGGTGTGGAACGTGATTTTTCAGCTAGAAGCGAAGATCGCGGTGATTTTCTCTTTTATCCAAAACTTGGTGTATTTGAGCCAGGTGAGAAGAAGGAGATTCGTTGGAAGCTTTTTTGGCATCAAGGCAAGGATGATTTTTACAACAGACTTTTAAATGAGGATGAATTCTTGCTTGTGAAGGCAGAGCAGATGACATGCATTCAGGGAGAAAACTTTGAATTTTGTGTCCAGACAAAAAATAAAGAAATGGCGCAGAAGCTTTTTGTAAAATTCAATGAAAAAGAAATTAAACATGTTCGCATTGATGAGACGAATGATAAATATTCACAACCTGCTTATTCTGTCTGGTATCAGTATCCAGCAGAAAAAGAAGGAGAGTATCGCTTTGATATTTGGTCAGGAGAAAAGCATACACATGCTCTCTTTTACTGCAGTGCATCAGTAGATATACTTTTGACGCGCAGAAGTCAATTCCTTGCAACAAAGCAGCAGTATAAAAAAGAAGGCAGTGCATTAGACGGTGCGTATCTGATATATGACAGCGAGGAGGATGCACTTTATTATAGTCACAAAGCTGATCATAATGGAGGACGTGAGCGTTTGGCAATGGGCATAATAATGGCACAATATCTTAAGCGTCATCCTGAAGATGCGAAGTGTATGGAAAGCTTGAATGCGTACGAAAGATATGTATACCGCGAATTGTATGATGAGAATACTGGTGTGGTATATAACGATATCAATCGAAATAATGACTGGCATCGTCTCTATAATTATCCGTGGGTGGCAAATTTCCAGATTGCATTGTATCGTTTAAAGAAGGACGTGCGTTATCTGTTAAATGCCTATAAGACAATGATGGGATATTATCGCTCAGGTGGTGAACATTTCTATGCCATTGGAATTGAAGCGTATGAATTAAAGACACTTCTTGACGAGGCGGGATTTGAAGCACAGTCAGAAGCATTTACACAAGCATTTTTAAATCATGCTGATCAGCTTACGCAGACTAGCGTCAATTATCCAACTTCAGAGGTAAAATATGAGCAGAGCATTGTTGCACCAGCGGTAAGTTGTCTGCTGCAGGCCTACCAGATAAGCGGGGAGCAAAAATATCTTGAAGAAGCAAGAAAACAATTAAAACTTTTGGAGCTGTTTAATGGAAAACAGGCCGATTATCACTTGTTTGAGAATGCGATTCGTCATTGGGACGGTTATTGGTTTGGAAAATATGAGTGCTATGGCGATACGTTTCCACATTATTGGAGTACACTCAGCGGTGATGTATTTGCAAGTTACGCACAGATTACGGGAGACAAATCATATGAGCATAAGGCAAAGGCTTCACTTCGAGGTTGTCTGAATCTGTTCTTTATAGATGGCATGGCATCCTGCGCGATGGTCTATCCAGATACAGTAAATGGCAAAAAGGCACATTACTATGATCCATGGGCAAATGATCAAGATTGGGCATTGTATTATGCAGTGAAGTGGGCGCTTGATTTGTAAACATAAGTGTGTTATCATTCCAATAATAGCAAAGCGATTTGATTTGCGAAAGATTGGAGTGAAGAATATGACAACGAGAGAAGAAGCTTTGGCGTTTGGCCTGTCTTATCCAGATACTTGTCAGGATGCACCGTTTCATGATCCTAATTGGCAGTTAGTGCGGATTAAGAGCAGCAAAAAAGTTTTCTTGTGGACTTATGAGAAAGATGGCTATATAAATTTAAATGTAAAGGCAGACCCCGAGTGGCGTGACTACTGGAGGTCTGCCTTTGCGTCCGTAACAGCAGGATATCATTTAAATAAGGAGCATTGGAGTACGATTATTTTAGATGGAACAGTGCCAGATGATGCCATTAAAAATATGATTGACGAGAGCTACCGTATGGTGACAGACAGCCCGACAAAGCGTATCTACGAGGCTGTAAAGAAGATTCCAAAAGGCAAGGTGGCGACATACGGACAGGTTGCCCAAATGGCAGGAAATCCGCGTATGGCAAGAGCCGTTGGAAATGCGCTCCACAAAAATCCAGATCCATCTACCATACCGTGTCATCGTGTTGTCAATTCAAAAGGTGAGTTGGCAGGTGAATTTGTGTTTGGCGGCCCAGGTGTTCAGGCATCACGTCTGGCAGCGGAAGGCGTGATGAGCGAAGATGGAAAAATTGATTTGAAAAAATATGGAATGACACTGATGAAAGGCAGGCAATAACTATGAATGGAATATCCGAAGAAAAATACACACATATTGATGAGATTAAGGAGCAGACAAAAGCAGTATTTGATGAACTGATGGAACAGGCAAAATTGGAAGAGGGCGATATCTTAGTAGTTGGATGCTCTTCAAGTGAGATCGCAAGTCATAGAATTGGCTCATATTCAAGTGCAGAGATTGGAGAAGCAGTGGCACAGACATTTCTTAACTGCTGCAAGGAAAAGAAGATTTATTTGGCAGCTCAGTGCTGTGAGCATTTAAACCGCGCGATCATCATTGAGAAGACGGCAGCGAAAGAATATCGCCTTCCAATGGTAAATGTAGTGCCAAAGTTAAAAGCAGGCGGTTCGTTTGCGACGGCTGTTTATGCTGCACTGCAGGCACCTGTGGCAGTAGAGGCAATTCAGGCTCACGCTGGAATTGATATTGGCGATACACTAATTGGCATGCATCTTCGTCCAGTTGCTGTTCCAGTGCGTATTAGCACAAAGCAAATTGGAGAGGCACATGTGGTTTGTGCACGCACGAGATTAAAGTTTATTGGCGGCGAGCGTGCAAGCTATCTTGAAAATGAAAAATAAGGAGAAGTGCGATGACAGAACAACAGTTAAAAGATCTTCTGGCAGACATGAGTCTGGAGGAGAAAATTGGTCAGATGGTGCAGCTGACGGCAAATTTTTATGGAACGGATATGCTCATTACAGGTCCGATGGGAAGCGCAAAAATCGAGCCAGAGGATATGAAGCTTTGCGGAACAATTCTCGGAACAAGTGGTGCAGCAAAGTTAAAGGAGATTCAGGACAATGCAATGGCCACGCAGCCACATCACATTCCAATGCTTTTTATGCTTGATGTAATCAATGGATTCCAGACGATTTTCCCAATTCCACTGGCTCAAGGCTGCAGCTTTGAACCAGAGATTGCTAGAAAGGGCGCGCAGATAGCGGCAAAGGAGGCAGCGGCATCGGGTCTTCATGTGACATTTGCGCCAATGGCAGATCTGGTGCGAGATGCACGCTGGGGAAGAGTTATGGAGTCACCTGGGGAGGATCCATATCTGAACTATTGTTTTGCAAAGGCGATGACAGAGGGCTTTCAGGGTGAAACGCCGGAGAATTTAAAAGAAAAGGGAAACATTTCAGCTTGTTTGAAGCATTTTGCTTGCTACGGCTATCCAGAGGGTGGTCGTGAGTATGACAATGTGGAGCTGTCAGAGCGCACCTTACGTCAAGATTATTTGAGCGGCTATCAGGGTGCTGTGGATGGCGGCTGCCGTATGGCAATGACTTCATTTAATACGTTGAATCGTGTGCCGTCAACTGCAAATAAGTGGCTGATGCGAAAAGTATTAAGAGAAGATTTAGGCTTTGATGGTGTTTTAATCTCTGACTATTCAGCAGTAGAAGAATTGATTCCACATGGTATCGCAGAGGATAAGAGAGAAGCAGCAAGGCTTGCCATTGAGGCAGGCGTGGATATCGATATGATGTCGGATGTATATCTTCATTATTTAAAAGAGCTTGTAACATCGGGAGAGGTAGATGAAACGCTTGTGGATGAGGCAGTGCTTCGTATCCTTAAACTAAAAAATGATCTTGGCCTTTTTGAGAATCCATATAAGGATGCAAGTGAGGAGGACGAGAAAAATCTGATCTTATGCGATGCACATCGTGCAGCAGCGCGTGAGGCAGCAGCAAAAACATTTGTCCTTTTGAAAAATGAAAATAAAACATTGCCGCTTTCTGCACAGGAAGCTAAGGGTGTTTTGTTCGCAGGTCCATATGTGGACACCAGAGCGCTTTGCGGTGCGTGGTCGTTCCCTGCAACTTACGACAATATAAAAACAGTACAGGAATGCATACAGGAGCATATAGGGAATGCTTGTCATTTTATGAAGGGCTGCAGCATGTTCTATGATAAGGAAGTAATTCGTGATTATGTGGAGGAAGGCATGACGCCAGATGAAGCAGAAGCGTCAATTGAGCAGACTGTACAGGCTGCAAAATCTGCATCAAAGGTGGTATTATTTTTGGGCGAATCGTTCCGTCAGACTGGAGAGGGCGCAAGCAGAACTTGTATCACATTGCCAGAGATTCAGATGGAACTTCTAAAAAGGGTTTCGGCAGTTAACAATAATGTAATCGTTGTTTTGTTTGCCGGACGTCCAATCGAGGTCGCTTTGATTGAATCGCTTGCAAAGGCTGTTTTGTATGTGTGGATGCCAGGAACAGAAGGAGCTGTAGCGATTACTGACGTATTATTTGGAGTAAAAGAACCAACAGGTCGTCTTGCTATGAGCTTTCCAAATGTCTCCTCGCAGGAGCCTCTGTATTATAATCGGTTTCAAGGGGGCCGACCGCGAAATCCGGGTGATCCTAAGGCATTTTGCATAGGCTATATTGATACAGAGTACCGTCCGCTGCATTCATTTGGCTATGGATTGTCATACACCACATTTTCTTATTCACCGGTAACTGTCATTAAGCGGGAAACAAATACGAAAGCAAATGAGGCAGAAGCAGCATGGGTGGCATCAGTTATGGTAACTAATACAGGCGACCGTGAGGGAACGGAAACTGTTCAGCTTTACATACGTGATGTGAGCGGCAGTGTGGTGCGACCAGTACGTGAATTAAAAGGCTTTGAGAAGATTACGCTAAAGCCAGGCGAGAGCCGTGAGGTGTCGTTTGAGATCATCGAGCCTATGCTTCGCTTTTGGCGGATCGATATGACGTATGGCAGCGAGCCAGGAAAGTTTGAAGTGTACATTGGTGGAGACAGTACAACAGAGAATAAAGCAGAGTTTGACGAAGTTTGAATGATTATGACTGCAAAATGAGAAAAACAATCGAAAATTCTGCAAAAATGTAGAGAATCGAGTGCAAACGAGCATGAAAATAATTCAATACGGAATCAATGATTAAATGATGATGAAAAGAAGAATATCAAAGTGCATAAAAAAGAAAAAAGAAATGAGTTTTTTTTGAATAAAAAGTGCAAATAATGCAAAAAAATAGGTTAACCGGTTGATTTGACAAAATAAAGACAATGTGCTATAAGTATGTCAATGCAGTGAACCGGTACGCTGCAGAGGGTAACAAAAAGACAAAGACATCACCGATATTGAAGGGAGTGAAAGCAGTGTTTACAAGAGAAATTCATTTATCTCGGGAAACAGTCCAGGACTTTGTGTCAGAGGCAAGCAAATGTGACTTTGACGTAGACTTAGGTTATAACCGTATTGTTGTAGATGCAAAATCAATTATGGGTGTTTTCAGCCTTGATTTGACCAGAAGCTTAACTGTCAGATACCCACTGAAAGATGACCAGTTCGAAGTAGCGTTAAATCGTTTTGCACTGAACTAAAATATGAGACAAAGCCGGCCTGACCGGTACAATAGACTGCCGCATGCGGAAGAAATTCCGTGTGCGGCTTTTTTTTGCCGCAATATTGGCTTATCCATGAACTGTAACATAAAAGTCGAAATATGCGAGAAAATTTGCGTGAAAAAGCACCATATATGGAGTATGATGTAACCATAAAGTTTCCATAAAATGGCAGGAGACCAAAATTGACATAATAGGCAAGGCAGCAGAAAGGGAGGAACTTAGATGGTATATCATGAGCAAAAAGAACAAGACTGGAGAGAGC
>ERZ1673738.2376-NODE-2376-length-24392-cov-7.731808_pt1 | contig 24392 bp, 22 predicted proteins | sample MGYA00580198_ERZ1673738 | MGnify/ENA primary metagenome ERZ1673738 (study PRJEB41218, sample SAMN15661784) | gut metagenome | host: Homo sapiens | place: Canada: London | collected 2015-08-20/2019-03-30 | study: EMG produced TPA metagenomics assembly of...
TTATGACTTGTCAAATGAATTTCTCAAAAAAATATGATTTTTTCTGGCCCGCTGACAGGAAACACGACCGAGAAGACGGAGAAAATTTATAAAACCACAACAGTAACCTGTCATAAAAGAGAAACGTCAACGTGACTGACAGGCAAAAGATGGATGGCCATACTGACAGTATAAAGAAAAATTTCGTTCCCTGAGTAACTCAGACAGTCCTTCAGCCTGAAAAAATCCGATTCGTATAGAGCCACTTATAAAAAACGTTTTTTTACTGAACTTTATTAGCATAAGCTGGAAAAATAGTTGAAAAGCGATATTTTTGTTGTATAATATGAATGTGGTTCATTAAGCAGGATCAATTGAATGGAGTTTATAACATGTTTAGAAGTATCATAAAGTATTCAATCTTCACTATGGCATTCTGTACATTGTTTCTCTCTGCAGACGAGGTTGATGCATGGTTGGATGACAACGGAAAAGAAAAAGTGACCGTGGGAAAGACAAAAACGGAAATTCCCCCGGAGATTCAGGAAGAACTGCACAAGATGTTCCAGAAAGAGTCTCAGGAGACAGATAAAAACGTAAACATCCATGCGAACGTTCTGATCATCACCGGAAACGGGGGAAGCGGCAGCGGATTCAAGGCAAAAATCGGCGATCTTCCCATGATTGTAAGCAATGCGCATGTAATTCTGGGAATCCGGGACCCCGTCATCAAGGATCTGGAAGGACGGATTTATAAGCCGGAACGGATTTACGCCTCTAAAACACGGGATCTTGTACTCATTAAATATCTTTATGAGGACGGTAATGACAAGGGATTGTTGAATATTGTGCCGCTGTTCAACCGTTTCAAAAACGGAATGGCTGTCACAGCCTACGGTAACAGTCTTGGCGGCGGCGTCATCACAGAAACTCCCGGTACAATGATCGGCGCGGGTCCCGAACAAATTGAAGTGACCACAAAAATCGTTCCCGGAAACAGCGGAGGCCCGATCATCTGCAATGCAACCAAGGAAGTAATCGGTATTGCAACTTCAATGCAGATACTGCACCGGAGTGAAGAACTCACCGGCACCCGTTATGAATCCAACTGGCTCAAAGTCGCAATCCGCCGTTTTGCCGTCCGTATCGACAATCTGACACCGGAAGATCTGGAAGTGCTTTCCTTCAACGATTATAAGAAAGATCAGAAATCTTCTCTGGCAATAGAGACATTTTACCGGCGCGTCCGGAAAATTCTCAACTCTCCCAGCAGTATTCCTGCACAAAAAAGCAAACTGAAAGAACTCTGCTCCCGTTTTGTTCCCATTTTGGAGAAAATTGACGCATATCAATGGAAGAGTTCTTATTTGAAGAAGGAATATTCACGGAAAAGGGAAGAGATCAACTCATTTCTCAAAAGCATCAGGATAGAGGACGAACTGCTTGCCGCAAAAATACGTGAAATCTGGAGCACCGCAGAGGTAAAAGTCAAAAAAATTCATATCCGCGGCAAAACGGTGAGCTGTAAAAAATGCAATGGCTCCGGGCTTATCAAGGATGAAAAAGAGAACAGAGAATCCGAGCGTGGGTTCGGTAAACGCCTGGAAGTTACATTTTCCGGAAAGAAATGCCCCGTCTGCAACGGTACGCGCCGAATGAAAATATCCAATGACATTAACGGGGAACAATACATTCTTCAGGAAGAAACAAAAAACGCCCTCAGAAAGCTGATAGAACCGGATAAGAAGCCGTTTAACGGTTTCACCATCGGCGGAGCACTGGCAGATGAATACAAACGATTCGATTATTATACGCGAGAGCGCCTGCTGCAACGCAGTCCGACACCTTTCGGCGCACTCCTGGTCTATGAGGGAAATCATCAGATGAAAAGCGTGTCCCTGACACTCATGCGTTTTTCACTGGGACGCCTGACGCAGGTTCTCATAACGATTCCTGACGAAGAAAATAATTATCAACTTGCCAGACAGTATGTTGAAGAAAACTTCTCAAATGAAAATGCTCATTATTCCGTCTTCATTTCACGGGACGACGGCAAGATTTTCATCAACTGCAACCACAAGGCACTGCCAATTCTCCTTAAACTCCCCGGTCCGTCAAACCGTGGGCTGGCACTCTGAAAAATCAATATCTCAGAAAAGGCATTTCGGAAACAACTGAAAAACAGGCATGGAGATGAATTTTTCTCCATGCCTGTTTTTCAGATCCGGAATATCATTGCTTCGACTCCAGGACATCGACAATCAGACCGGAAAACAGATCGGCGGTTTTGTCTACAATCGGAATATTCGACGCCTCACGCTTAAGCTCGTCCAAAGTCTTTTTATGAACCTTCGCCTCGGGCGTCCTGACTCCTTTTTTGCGAATCAGACGCAAAACCGCACTGGAATCCCTGGACATCTGTTTCAGGCAGTTCGTCAGGAGATCTTTTTCCTTGATCACGGATTGATAGGCAATATCGCCGTAATCCTCGTCAAATGCAACGGTCAGGGTGGAATATTCCAGCTTCAGCGGAACGCCTTCCGTCATAAGATCGGGAATGCTGAAAAGATTCGTATTCTCACGGACATCCTTCACCAATTTTTCCCAGAGAAGATCCGGAGAGAAACGTTCCGACAGCGGCATGACCGTATCATTTTTCGTATCAGCCAGCAACTCTTCCGCGGAAAGCATATCCTCCTCTTCCGGTTCGTCCTCGGACTCGTCCTCGGGCTCCTCCTCTTTCAGTTCAACAGCAGCCGAAACCGACGGAACAGCAACCGGTTTCTCATCAGCCGGAGGTGCAGACGGCGGAGACACGGCTTTTTTTTCCTCTCCCGCCTGGGGAGCCGTTTCCTTTTCAGGGACCGGCTCAGGCTGAATCTGAGGGGGAACCGGCTGGGACTGTGTCATCTGTCTGACTTCTTCCACAGTTTTTTCCATCTGCGGGACCGACGCAACGGGTACAGCCGGTGCCGGTGTCTGCCGGACTTGCGGTTGCGGAGAGGTTTGGGCAACCTGCGGATGCGGTATCTGAGACGAGACCGGTTGAGACGGCGAAGTTACAGGTATCTGCACGGAAGGTGCGGTTTGGGCAACCTGCGGATGGACGGCAGGTGCGGTCTGTGCCACAGGCATCTGAGCCAGAGACGGAACTTTCGCCAGAACATCCAGCTCTCCGTTACGGCGGATCTGATTCAGACGGACCAGAAGATCCTCAATTCTGACCGCATGGGCGGAACGCATTGATTTGAGCATGATCGTCTCAATGAAAATCTGTTTGTTGATCGCTTCGCGCAAAAGATAGGACGATGCGGAAAGTTGTTCCAGCAGAGTCTGCACCATATTCACATTACGGTCCGTGGCAAGTTTCTGGTAGATCAGGATTTTTTCCGGATTCTCGTCCAGCACCGACTGCGGGTTCGGCAGGATGATTGAAAGCATGATGCCGCGCAGCCATGCAAGCACCTCCTCGAAAAGCGTTTCAAGGTTTTTCCCCTGTTCCGCAAACTTGTGAATCGAAAGAATCGCTGCGGCACGGTCATTGTTGAGAATCGAATTCAGGAGTTCCTCCATCTCCTCCGGCGCGGTCAATCCGAACAGGGAAAGCGCCTGCGCATCGGAAATTTCCTCATTTCCCGCATTGGTACCGAAAAAGGAAACGAGCTGATCCAGCAGCGACTGCGCATCACGCATGCCGCCGTCCGCCGCACGCGCAATCACATTGATCGCGGAAGGTGAAATATTGATCTTCTCCTCATGGGCAATATAGGAAAGACGCTGAGCGATCAGCTCCGAAGGAATCCTGCGCAGATCGAAACGCTGACAGCGCGAAATCACGGTCGGAAGCACCTTGTTGACTTCGGTTGTGGCGAAGATGAATTTTGCATGGGCAGGCGGTTCTTCAATCGTCTTGAGCAAAGCGTTCCATGCGCTCTTGGAAAGCATGTGCACTTCGTCAATGATGTAAATCTTGTATTTGGACGCAATAGGAAGATGAAGCACGTCTTCACAGATTTCACGTGCCTTGTCCACCTGCGTATGGGTCGCGGCGTCGATTTCAATGATATCCACATTCGTTTCGTCCGCGATGGATTTGCAGGAGGAACATTCGCAGCAGGGCTCGCCGTCAACAGGACGTTTGCAGTTGAGCGCCTTGGCGAAAATTCGCGCCGATGTGGTTTTGCCGATTCCGCGCGGCCCCACAAACAGATATGCATGTGCAATATGCCCTGTCCGGATGGCATTTTTCAATGTTCGTGCGATATGCTCCTGTCCGACCATGTCGGAAAATCTCTGCGGACGCCATTTTCTGGCTGTTACCTGATACGCCATTTTCGATTACCTGTCAAAAAAATTCATATTCAAATTCAAAAATCCGAGTCTTCCGCCATCATGCTTTTCAGGACTCCGGGCTCCGCCAGAACCGAAAGCTTCTGAATCAGCTTTTCCGTAAACAGGAATTTAAGGCGGACATTGTTTCCGTCTGTCTTGATCGACGCCGACTGATTGAAACTCTGCGCCAGATCGGGGTCCATATTGTTGATGAACATTCCGGCTCCGAGCTGCAACTGCTGCGCCATCATCATGGTCTGTCTTGCCGCATCGGCATTGACACAGGCGACATTGATACTGAGAAGAAGATCGGAATCTGCCTTGCCCGCTGTTTCAACCATATAAGAAATCAGCTCAACCGGCGCCGCCACGGGATTGGCTTTCTTCAGTTCAGCGGAAAGCACCATGAATCCATTGAAAATCGTTTTGGAACCGGTATCGGCAAGAAGCTGATTGAGTTTCGGAGAAAGCCCTTTCTTCGCAGAGAAATAAGTCTTCATGCCTGTCCCGGTGGAAAACAGCATCAGATTATCCGCAAGGAATGCAAACTCAACCCCGTTGTCCATGCGATAAAACGTATTGCCTCCATATTTTACCGGAACCGCCTGTTTGCTCTGAATCAGCGCCGTCTTCATCTCTGCGGCATCCGGCAGTTGAATCAGCACATTGAGGCTGTCCGGCGTCAAGTCAGGAGAAGTGACCAGCATATACTGACCGAACTTGCGATCCGGGGACTTTGCCCTGATATTCTTTTCAAATGCCTTGACAAAAAAAGTATTTGCGAAATATTTTTGAAAAAGCGGCAGGCTGTAAAGTTTAGCCGTGTCGATGCCAAGCGCAAATGTCGTGTCGGCAGGCACGTTTCTGAACAGCTCCGTTTTATTCTGAGCGGAAAGCGCCGCCGCCAGAAAAACAAGGCAGAGAACGGTAAAAAGTTTCTTCATGATTCTGTTTCCTTATTCGTTGTCGGTTTCCTCTTTCGGGGCAATGAAAAACGGGTTTCCTTCGGGATCATGCAGACGGTAAACCGTAAACCCGACCTGGTCCGTCGGAATTTTCTTCGGGACATACCCATAAGACGCCAGAATGTCCATCAGACTGTCCGGATCATCGGTTTTGTAAATCCATGAAATACGCCCGCCGTTCCGGGAAGTGTCCAGAACTTCGGACTTCTCAAGGAAAAGGGAAGACTGTGAATCCAGCCTGAACTCCACCCAGAAACTGCTGTCCATGACAGGCGCGCCGAGACCGAGCACATCTCTGTAGAAGGCTCTGCACAGATCAAGGTTCGAAACCTGAATCACGACTCCGAAAAGAGAATTTTCCATATTTGAAAGTTCCATTGTTTTAACAAACCAGTAGAGGAGTAAATAGAACACCGCATTGCAGAAAAATCAAACTCCGAAACGAATTATTTTTCGAGACTCCGCTTGAAGTCTCGATGATTTCATGGAATATTAATGAACAAATCTTCAAATCAGCATGGAGACGGCTGGACATGCGTTTTTTAAGACTCGGAAATCTCGGTATGCGCGGCGTCGCAGGAACCGGACTGACACCGCATAACGTCATTGCTTATGCGTCGGCGGTCGGCACGTATTTCAACGGCGGACGCATCGCCGTGGGCATGGATACCAGAATCTCCTCGAAAACGCTCCGCAATGCGGCGGTTTCCGGCCTGCTCGGCTGCGGCGCGGAAGTCATCGATGCGGGAATCTGCCCCGCTCCGATGCTTCATCATCTGGTCCGGCGGGGAAAGCTCGACGGCGCAATTCTGATCGGAGCGGGACATCATCAGGCTGGCTGGAACGCAGTCGCGCCGCTCTCTTCCCGCGGCTCCTATTTCAGCAATCTCCAGACGCAGGAGCTGCTCGGCATTTATCACAGCGGAATCTACCGCACGGTACCATGGAACGCAGTCGGTAAAATCAGGCCATGCCCGCAGGGGCTTGTCGGCTCCTATCTTGACCTGCTCAGCTCTCTGGTCGATGCGGAAAAGATCGCCTCGCGCCGTTTCAAGATCATAGCGGACTTCTGCAACGGGTCCGGTTCGACAATCGCGGAGGCATTCGCAAAACGTTTCGGCGTGGAGATGGTCCCGATCAACAATATTCTCTCCGGCGTCCTGCCGCATGATCCTGAACCGCGCCCGCGGACCGCAATGCAGGTGCAGTCGCTGATCAAAGTTCTGAATGCAGATATCGGATTTGTATTCAACAGCGATATGAGCCGCGCATCCGTCGTGACGGATTCCGGCGAAACGCTCTCCGAAGAATACAGTTTCCCGATTGTCGCCGACCATGTATTGCAGCGTGCGGGAAAAGGCGCGGGGGTCGTCAGCAACTGCTGTACCACGCGGACACTGGACGACATCGTCCGTATGCGCGGGGGAGTGCTCCACAAAGGCAAGGTCGGGCAGGCGCACACGATCGACAAAATGTTTGAAACCGGCTCCGTTCTTGCCGGCGACGGCTCCGGCAGCATCGCCCTTGCACGCGGCGTACCCGGATTCGACAGTTTTCTCCTGATGGCTCTGGTTCTGGAATCCATGGCGTTCAGCGGCGAGAGTTCCTCGCAGATCGCCGCAAGGCTTCCCCGTTATTATATCATCAAACGCGCGGTTCCGTGCTCCTCCTCCCATGCCTACTCCATTCTGCGGAGCCTGCGCGGACGTCTCTTTCCCGATGCGGAGTTCAGCGAGGAGGATGGACTGCGGTTCGACTGGGAAGACGGCTGGGTTCATCTGCGCGCCTCCATGACCGAGCCCATCGTCAGGATGATCGTGGAATGGAAAGGGCGTGAAAAAGCCGAGGAATATGCGGCAAAAGTCTATTCGATCATAGAAAGAGTGGTTGCATCATGAAAGGGACATTCAGGCGCTTGAAAATCGGAGTAAGCGGCGTCCGCGGCGTGGTCGGGGAGAGTCTTTCCCCGATTCTCGTCGCCGATTTCGCGGCGGCATTCGGCGAATTTGCGGGTGGCGGACGTGTCCTCGTCGGACGCGATACACGAAGTTCCGGCGAGATGTATGAAAATGCGGTCGCCGCGGGCCTGCTCTCCGTCGGAATCCAGCCGGTTTTAACTGGGATTCTGCCGACGCCGAGCCTTCAGGTCGCAGTCCGCGAGACCTCCGCATCCGGTGCAATCGCCATTACCGCCAGCCACAACGGCAATGAATGGAACGCGCTCAAATTCATCGGAGCGGACGGACTGTTCCTCAACCAGATCGCAAACGACGAGCTGCTCGACATCTACAACCAGCCGGATTCAAACTATGTGCCGGAAAACCGCATCCGGACGGAAAAACTGATGTATGATGCGTTCCGCATACACCAGGAAAAAATACTGCGCTCCGTAGACACAGATGCAATCCGGAAAAAACATTTCCGAGTCGCAGTGGACTGCTGCAACGGCGTCGGTGCGCTTTATTCACGTAAATTTCTGGAAGCATTCGGATGTGAAGTCATAAGCATTTTCGACACCTGCGGAAACGGTTTCGAGCGTCCGCCGGAACCCGTTCCCGCAAATCTCGGCGCGTTGTCGGAATGCGTGAAAAAGCATCATTGCGCGGTCGGTTTTGCGCAGGACCCCGACGGCGACCGCATTTCTCTGGTTTCCGGGAGCGGCGCCATTCCCGGAGTGCAGAACTCGGCGGCGCTGATTGCGGGACATCTGATCCGGAACAACCGGTCCGGAACCGTCGTCCTGAACATTCAGACGACAACCGCAATCGAACAGATTGCCGGAGAATGCGGAGTGGAAGTGCTTTACTGTCCGGTCGGAGAGGTCAATGTGACGGACGCGATGAACGCCTCCGGCGCGTTTCTCGGCATCGAAGGCAGCAGCGGCGGCATCATTTATCCGAAAATCAGCATGTGCCGTGACAGTTACGCGGCGATGGCTGTTGTTCTGGAAATGCTCGCCCAGCGCGGCATGACGATCGACTCCATGCTCGAAACCCTGCCATGCCTCTCATCCGTTTCCGCGAAGGTGCTTTGCCCGTCCGCACAGGCGGGAGTCAACGCCCTGCGCGAAATACGGAGCCGGTATCAGGAGAGAAACCCGATTGTCGTGGACGGTGTGCGGATCGACATGGGCGGCGGGGCATGGGTGCTCCTGCGCCGCTCGAATACGGAACCGGTCATCCGGATTCTTGCGGAGTCTTCCGAAGAAGCCACAGCCGAAAGACTGGCGCGGAGTTTTGAAAAAGAATTGCAGGGATTGTTGAAAAAATAATCGCGGAACCTTGAAAAGAAGCGGATTTATGATAGTGTTCCGTCTCGACTGGATCATTTATCATTTGGAGTTTGGATTATGCGTGAAGAAAACATGACGAAAACAATCATTCTCGGCGACCTGCTTTCCGCAGACCGGATCGTGATCTTTAACGGGCGCCGCACTAAAGCGGAGGTTCTCAATGCGCTGATTGACCGGATCGCAAAAGAGGGTGATTACGGCGACCGCGATGATCTGGAATGGGCGATTTTCCATCGGGAAAGCCTGATGAGCACCGGAATCGGAAACGGAATCGCGACTCCGCATATCATTCTCCAGAACGGCGACAAGACCTGCATGGCGCTCGGCATCTGCAAAGACGGCATTGCGGATTATGACTCTCTGGACTCCAAACCTGTCAGAATCGTTTTCATGATTATCGCCGGGAAAAATCAGAAATTGACGCACCTGAAAGTCCTGGCGGCGATCAGCTCCCTGTTTTTCGACGGTCGTCTCAAAGCCGCTTTCCTTGCAGCCAATGATCCGCAGACCTGCCTTGAGATTCTCGCCCGCGCGGAAAAGTGAACGTCACGGGATCGCCCGGACAGCCGTTCCTTCCCGCAGACGCCTGCCGGTATTTCACAAAAAATACCGCCCCGGCAGGAAATAAGGGAATTCCTATATAGCAGGAAACAGTTTTAGCAAACAGTGCGGAGGTTGTGAAAACTGATTGGAAATGATGGGAAGAAGAGTGGGGAAACGGTTTTCGCAGATTATGCGTGGCTGGAAGGAACAAAGCCAATATCAGTATTGATGATACAGGTCGGGAATTTCATTGTTATAGAAAAATGGCCCCCCTTGTTTTATACTGTAAGCGGCAATTCGTGTTTTACAAAGGTGGGATGGACGTTTTGTCGGATTTTATGGAATGGCCCGGATTGCTCCGGGCATGAGGGAATTACTGTTCGGCACCGATGCCGGAGGTTCCGGCAGAGACAGCAAGGCTGCTGATGGGGCTGTAACGGGCACACCTTCGGATGCCGGCTCGCGGACGACTGGCCGGAAACTTATTATGTCGGGTTCACCGCCTGCGAAGGGCGCAACCGGTTCTATGACTTCACGCTGGTCTGCGGAGAAAACCGGACGCCCGTCATGGAAGAACGTGTCTCGGACTGAATCTTTTCGGCAGGCAATCCGGCGCCGGCAGATAATCCGGGACATATCGGAAACCTCATGGTGCGTTTCCGCAAATATCCATGAGGCTTTCCCGATCCGGAATCTCAATCCGCCGGCGCAGATTCAATCAGTTCCGCAAGCCGCGAACGCCATACATAAAGATGCGACGGATCATTCGCATAATTCTTTAAATCCGCAACCAGCTCCTTCGGCACTTTGAGTGCCGCACGGGCATTTGCCGCCCATTGACTTTTCGGATCAGCCTTTGAGAGTTTTTCCTCCAGGATTTTCACATAAGCATAATCTTCAAGCCCGTCACGAAAGTTTTCCAGACGAATTGATGCAAGCGGTGTTCCATCCGACCCAACATAAGTCCAGCTTCCATCTCCATTGTAATTCGTAAACGAATTGGGATCCCAAGTGGTAAAAGGGCCTTCTGTTATCGCACTGTTTGCCTTCCACTGATTGATGCAGTAATAAAGAAAACCATCTGGGCGGTATTTGGCTGACATTGCCCCCATCAACAGACGTCCTTCAATCGCATCAGATTCAATAAGCATATTCGGATAAGGAGGAAGCGGGCCACAGCAGATATACCACCAGACTTTTTTTCCTCTGCTTCGAGCTTCAGTTGCTTTTGCTGAAACAAAGTCAGGTATAAGCGGACAAAATACGTCAAAAGATTTGATCTTATCGGACATTCCATAGGACTTATCAAGAAGAGTTGTCACCAGCGGAATGTCAGGAAATTCTCTTTTCACGGCTGCCGCCACCTGTTCCGCTCCTTGGAAGTTTTCGGGCAACGTCTCATCACATCCATAAATATAAGCATGGGAAAGAAGACCGCGCCGTTTTGCTTCCTCATAATGCCTGCGAATTCTCTCGATGGAACGTTGTATGTAATTGAAATTTGGTATAGGATCAAATGTTCCTAAGCAAAACAAACCAAGGCGCCCATTCTCCTGTAGGTATTCCAGAGAATCAAAATCAGGAGACCAGGATGCAACATTTTTCTGACCGTTGCCATAAAGAAAATCATAAGTAATGTAATAATCTGCCAGCATATCAATCCAAGCCTGTTTCTGATGTTTCCAGACTGCCGGTTTTTTTCTATCATAATGAAAAGAAACAATCAGCGGCAGGAGTGGTTTTCCGGGTAAGGCAAAAGAATAAATCTGAAGACTGACGGGAACTCGAAATGCGGGCTTTCCATTGATTACAACTTTTATATCGCCTTGATAATTACCGGGCTTCTGATTTTCCGGGACTGAGAAACGAATCCAAAAAGCTTGTGCATCACCGGATTTTATCCTGATCCCCTTCAAAAATGAAAGCAGGGGATCCGGCCAGAAGCCGATATGGGGTGTTCCATTCGGCGGATTTATTTTTGTTTCGACATAACCAACCGGCATTACTCTTATGGTGTTTTTCGACAATCGACCCGATGTGCTGATAAAGTCTGTGGTTTCAAGAGCAACAGATTCCAAATCTCCGGCTGTCGGCAGCACAATCAACTGGAATGACTCATGTTCGTTTCTCGCAACAGAAAGAGATACCCTGGCAGGCAAAACATCAAATCCGGCGGCTCTTGGCAAAACCTTTTCCATTGATGAGGCAAAACCAAGTATCACATCCCCATGCCTCTTATCAAGAGCAAAAAAACTGCGGTTCAGTTCGAAATGCCGGATGGCTTCACTGCATTTCAATAAATTTCCGGAATGCAGATTATCGTGAATCTCACGGATATAGGCAACTCCCTGTCGATTCACAGAAAAATCATTCCTGTATTGATTCAGACGAGCATTCAAATAATTTGCCGCATTTTCAGAAAGGTCATTGATCTTTATCCGCCTGAAGATAGCTTCCGTCTTTTCCATTGCCTTTATATGAGCCTGTTTACGAACTTGTGTCATTTTATTGACAACAGCATCGGACAATGGAGGAATGACTTCACCTTTTTTGTACAACGTAATGTTATCAAGATAAAGTTCCATCGGTTTTGCCGGATTTTCCGAGTAAAAATGAATTTTTTTTACGAAGTTTCGTGCTGCTCCGGCTTTTTTGAATGCAGGTTCAAGCTCCATTGTCAATCGGATAAACTGAAACGGAAGCAGATTGCGGGAAAATCTTGCTCCCTGCAGGAGATGATCTCCATACACCAAAAAACCGAATTTAATCTTCTCGGAACTGTTATTGAATACATCTACGGAAATCCGGTCATAAGCACGCCAATCTGATACCGGAGATCTTTTTTCGAATGACGGCCAGATTGAGAGATTTCCCGTCCAGCTTGGATGTGTATATTTAAGCCCGTAGTTCCCACTGAAAGGATAAAGGGATGACTGTTCCGTCTTTCCATTCTTTTCCCGACAATACCATAGACATTCCGACTTTTCTTCAAAATTGAAGAGGAGTGTTTCTGCCATACCGTGCACAGTCAAAATTAAAAATCCGACCGACAATAACTTTTTGTAGTTCATATCTGCTTTCCTCTTTTCAGTCTGACGTTCAATCCGGGAATCTCTGCCAATGTTTCAGAGACACCCAAAACCGATTTCAAAAGTATTGACTTATAAAATCAATAATATGCCAACATTTCATTACTTTTGGAAACAGAAAATTTATTTTCCGCAGCAACATGACCGTCCACCCAAAGAAAATTGCCTCCGCCATTATGGCATTCATATGGAGAGAATGGCCATACAGCCGCAACAGAAGACTGATTATAAGCTCGTATCGTCCATGCAAAAGTGCCTCCCCCCATTGCATCATATTTCCATTGTTCCCCTAAAACAATGGTTCCCGAAGGCTTTTTCAATTCTCCTGTTTTCCTTTTATTCGCATTATGTTCAGCGTCGACCGGAGCCAAATCCGCTAGGGGATTGAAGTAATTATTATAACTGTAGGATAATGGCAGTTTGAAAAAATTATAACAGGTATAGTCGTTTGTTTTATATCTAGGCCAAGTCGAAGCAGCCAGAGGACACATAAAAAGAGAGGCTATTCTGCGCCTTGCAGCAGAACTGGAATTTGCAGTTGTTGCCGATGTGCTGCACGGCAGTGCACCATACAGCACAAACCATTCCGCCCAAGTTCTTTTATTGACAGGCAGAGGAATACCTTGTACAACAGGAAGTATGCTGTCATCATTGTCATTGGAATAATTTTGCCAGTAAATCCCCAGATTTTTTTGCAGATGACAACATTGAATTTTTAATGCCGCTAATCTTGCCTTGTTCAACGCCGGAAGAAGCATCGCCGCAAGTATCGCGATGATCGCAATCACGACGAGGAGCTCTATCAGAGTAAAACTTGCAATTTTGCAGGTGCAGGAACAGGTTTCCCGTTGGAATTTCCTGTTCACGGAAGGAAAAAACAACTTTTTTTGCCGGATGCCCATAGGCTTCTCCTCTTTTTTATGGTTCTTATATTTCTGATAACAAACAAAGTCTGTCCGTATCGACTTTTTCATGCCCGCCCTCCGCACCGAATCCGTTTCCCGCCCGCGCCAGAGTTTTCTTGATGACCAGAGACGCAGGGACTTTCACAACGCTGTTATGCTCCGTCTTTCCGTTTTCATGGTAATCCAGCAGGGTATTCAACGCCTTGTAGCCGATGGAATAAAACGGAAGGCTGATCGTTGTCAGCTCGTCATTGTCCGAAAGCCCCGGAAGCGCATCGGAGCCAATCAGGGAAATATCCTCCGGAACCCGGATTCCAAGTTCACGCAAAGCCCTCATCACAAGATTTGCACAATCGTCGTTATGGCACCAATAGACCGTCGGCAGGGTATTGTTCTTCAGTTTCTCCTGAAGAGAACGGTAAACGGAACGGTAACTCGTCGCATTATAACAGTGGCAGTCCGGGTTGCAGTGAAAGCCGTATTCCTCCAGATGCCGCCGAATCAGTTCCGGCTGTCGGAGTCCGGCATAAAAGAAATAATGATCCTGACCGTAATCCTCAAAGGATTTCGTATGGAGAACAAATCCGACCTCCCGATGGTTCATGGCGCGGAGACGATCGACAAGCGCCTGAACAGCCGGAACGGGGTCCCACACCACGGTGCCGACATTCCGGAAATGCGAATAGGCGGAAATCATCACCTGCGGCAGCTTCTCGAACTTCATCAGGCGTTCCAGAGGCCGGTCCGGGAACACGCCGCGATCACCGATATGAATCACGCCGATCAGACGTTTTGCCAGCTCCTCGATAAAACCGTCAATCTCGGCATAGGATGCGTCAAAGTCCGGAAGCTGGATCATGATCGTGGAGATGTTTCTTTCCGCGGCGCTGTCGATGATGCCCTTGATGTAATAGATCGGGCGCCCGCTGCTCAGCTCGAACAGGGAGGAAAACTGACGCGGAACAATGATCCCGATATTCGGGAACGGGGCAAGCTGCTTCCTCGGCAGAGATTCCGCAACCCGCAGAATGTTCGGAGATTCCCGCTCGATGACCCCCTTGCTCAAAAGATCGCCGTAAGTTTTTGCAACCGTTTTCCTGTGAACCCCCAGCAGCTCGGACAACTTCCGGATGGAAGGCAGACGGGAATCCGTCCGGGAGGTCATGCCCTGGAACAGCCGCAGCAGCTCTTCCTCCAGCTGGACAAACAGCAATTCCGGCTTTCCGTGATCCAGCCTGATCTCCGAGTAGTCCAATTTCTTTTTCATCTGACAAGATATTTCTTTACTGGTTTTGATTCCATTTTCGTTGTTAATTATACGAAAAAATCCGGAAAATGCAATATGCGGAGAAAGAAAATATGAATTTTTGTTCCTGTTTCGGTACACTGGAGGATACCATATTCAGAAGAATGTCCGTCCTGCGGAATATGCGGGCTCAGGATTTTCAGCCGCAGCAAGTGAAACGGCATTCCCGCACGGAAATGCGGGAAAGAAAACCGTTATTTGCCGGACTTCTCGCGGCGCAGACGATCCCAGTAGGCAAGGCGCCTGATCAGTTCGCGCTCGAATCCGCGCTCGGGCGGATTGTAGAACCTGCGGCGCGGCATTTTTTCAGGGAAATAATTCTGTCCGGAAAAACCTTCCGGCGTGTCGTGGTCATACTGATACCCTTTGCCGTAGCCGATCTCTTTCATCAGCTTCGTCGGCGCATTCAGGATATGCGGCGGCGGGCTCAGCGTGCCGAACTCCTTCGCGGCCTGCCGCGCTTTGCCCCATGCGACATCGGCACTGTTCGATTTCGGGGCGGTTCCGAGATAGATAATCAGTTCCGCAATGGCAATATCACCCTCCGGCGAACCCAGGCGCTCGTATGCGTCCCACGCGGCAATGGCGAGGTTCAGCGCGTTCGGGTCGGCAAGACTCACATCCTCCATCGCAAAGCGCGTCAGGCGGCGCAGAAGATACAGCGGGTCTTCGCCGCCCTCGATCATGCGCGCCGCCCAGTAAAGCGCGGCGTCGGTATCCGAACCGCGCAGGGATTTGTGCAGGGCGCTGATCAGGTTGTAATGCCCGTCGCGGTCCTTGTCATACCCCGGCGCTTTCTGCTGGACGATCTTCAGCAGGTTTTCCCGGTTCAGAATTTCGCCTTCCTGCGTCAGGTTGAAGACGCTTTCCAGCAGATTGATCATATACCGCCCGTCACCGTCGGCAAGGTCTTTCAGCGTCTCTCGCGCTTCCTCGTCGGCAGGCAGTTTCCTGTCAAGCTCCTTCTCCGCCCGGTCGATGATTTTCTCCAGCGCATCGTGATCCAATGGCTTCAGGACAAAAACCTTGCAGCGGGAGAGCAGCGCGCTGTTGAGCTCGAAGGACGGATTTTCAGTGGTCGCGCCGACCAGCACCACGGTTCCGTTTTCGACATAAGGCAGAAAACCGTCCTGCTGCGCCCGGTTGAAACGGTGAATCTCGTCCACAAAAAGCAGAGTCCCCTCGCCCATTTCGCGCCGCCGCGCCGCCTCCTCAAAAGCCTTGCGCAGATCGGCAATGCCGGAAAAAACCGCCGAAAGAGCCATAAAATGAAGCGAGGTATGGTTTGCCATGATCCGGGCGGCAGTGGTCTTGCCGCATCCCGGAGGTCCCCAGAGAATGAAGCTGGAAATCTTTTTGGAGTCGATCATCCGCCGCAGAAGCCCGTCGGGGCCGACAAGATGCTCCTGCCCGACGATCTCATCCAGTTTTTTCGGGCGCAGACGATCCGCCAGAGGCCGCCCCGCGAGAGAAGTAAACAATCCGGCTTCTTCGAACATATCAGCGCAATCCCAGAATAAAACGCCGGAGCGTATTCAGCGCGACCGCCGCCGTTCTCGCACGGATCTGTTCCCGGCTGCCGCGGAAATGGTTCTCAATGATCTGAACCCGCTCCAGATAACGGACTCCGATATAAACCAGCCCGACCGGCTTTTCAAGCGTTCCGCCGCCGGGCCCCGCGACTCCCGTCACTGAAATTCCGCAGTCGGAACCGAGTTTTTCACAGACGCCGTTCAGCATTTCCGCAGCACACTGTCCGCTGACCGCGCCATACTGCCGGAGCGTCTCCTCCTTCACGCCAAGCGTTCCCGCCTTGACTTCATTCGCATAGGAAATCACGCTTCCGAGGTAAACGCCGGACGCGCCGGGGACATCGGTAATCAATGAGGAAATGAGCCCGCCGGTGCATGACTCCGCCATTGCCAGCTTATGCCCCGCCCTGCCGAGCAGATGAACCACCTCCTCCGCCACAGTTCTGGAGTCATCGGACAACAGAGAGTCTGCAAAAATCCCGCGCACTTTTGCAGAAGCGCTCGTCACGGACTCCTCGCAATGGCTGCTGAGGAAAAGTTTCACGAACTCCGGCGCGGCGCAGTAGGCGACGGAAAGTTCCGGCGTGGACTCAATGACCGGCTGCATCGCCTCTTCCACCTTTGATTCGGGTACGCCGGAAACATGAAACAGCTTCGAATAAATCTTCACATCCATATTCCGGATGATAATCGGCAGAACCTGATTGTCAAACATCGGATGAAGCTCGGAAGGCGGTCCCGGCAGCATGACGATCTTCCTGCCGGGGAAACGGTCCTGTTCTTTTGTCGCGATATAGATTCCGGGGGCGGTGCCGAATCCGTTCATCAGCACCTCGCATCCCTTCGGGACATATGCCTGATTCAGGAAATGGAACGGGAGCGTGCCGCGTTTGAGATTCATCCAGCGCGCCTTGATCGCCTCCGCCGCCTCTTCGCAGAGCTCCAGCGGATATCCCAGATGCTTCGCGATGCTGGGTTTGGTCAGGTCGTCCGCCGTAGGGCCGAGACCCCCGGAAGTGATAATGAAATCCGCACGGCTCATGACATAGTCGAGCCCGCGCACGACATCCTCCGGCCTGTCCGGCACTTCAAGCGAGAGTTCGGGGATAATCCCGAGCTCCAGCAGTTTTTGCCCCATATAAGCGAGATTGGTATTGATGACAGCTCCCTTGAGCAGTTCATCGCCGATGCATAAAACGCCGATTTTCATAATGCAAACACACTCCGTCTGTTTCCTGCAATATACTTTCCTTTCTTCAAAAAGTAAAGCGGATTCAGGAAACAATTCAGAAGCTTGCGCTCCTGTTTCCCATTACCATCAAAAAATACCGTATTATGCACGTTCCGCGCCTGAAAAGCAAAAACACCGCCGTAACCGGAGATACGGCGGTGAAAGAGTCAGGAAGAGACAGAAACGTCAGAAATCAAGCGGCGGATTTTTTACGGCGGCGGGCAAGATACGCAACACCGCCTCCGATCAGGAGGGATGCAAGAACTCCCGGAAGCGGCTGGCCGCTGGGCGCGGCAGTCTCAGAAAGCTGATATTCCCAATGGGAAGGAGTCAGGAAAATTCCGGCGGATCCCTGATAAAGACAGAAATCATCACCGGAGGAACCGCTTTTCCCGAACGTATAGTCCTGATTGCCGGTATTGGTGGAGGTAAAAATTTCGCCGGACTCATTGGCAATCCAGATTCCGATTTTGTCCCCGGAGGAAAAGGTCCCGAGAAAACCGTCCGCCTGCACATGTACAAGTTTCCGGTCCGACAGCAGATAATATCCCCATGAGTTATCCCCCAGAACAAAGCTGTTTTTGACAAACAGGTAATCCAGCCCTTTATGAACTCCGGGACGATCCATCTTGAGACTTGTCGTGCCGTCAAACGAAAAGTAGCCTCCGCCGTACCCGGACACTTGGTACTGAAACGCGGCAAACAGATTCAGTGAAAGCAATGCCAGAAATATCATTGTTATTTTCTTCATAATCAAACCTCCCTGATGTTTTCAGGAGATAATCTATAACTATGGAGTAACACCATAGCAAACGAAAAAGCGGAAAAATCTTGTTTTTTTATTTTTCCGTATTGAAAACAGAGGCGGCAACAGTTAAAATAAAACCGTTTCATAATCTCTTCTGCGGTCTGAGAAACAGGAAAAACGGATAAAATATGTCACAGAAATATCTTACGGCAGGTGAATTCGCCTCTCTCTGCGGGGTAAAAAAGGACACGATCTTTTATTATGATGAAATGGGACTGCTGAAACCTTTTCTGGTTGATGAACGGGGATACCGCTATTATGTCTGGTCACAGTTTTTTACATTCTGCATCATTACAGCGCTCAAAGAAATCCGCATGCCGCTCTCTGAAATCAAGGATTATCTCGACAAAGAGCACTCCGTGGAACACTTTTATTCGACCCTGCAGGAAAAGAAAAAAGAGCTTGCCAGAGAAAAAAAGCGGATCGATCATCTGTACCGGCTGGTCCGCAACACCATCCGGAAATTGGAATACGCTCAGAATATTGTCCCGGGGCAAATGGAAATTCTTGAACTGCCGGAAGAATACTTTCTGGTTGCCGATCTTTCGGTATCCGACGGAACTCCGAACGACATCTTTGAAGAATACCGCAATTATCTTCTGAAACTGACCGGCTCGGATTTTCATGAAGAATTGCTGGGAGGGGCAATCATAACACAGGAAGACTTTGAAGACGACATCTTCCTGTGCAAGTATCACTATTTCAAAATCCCGCATCAATTGAAAAAGACGGGCTTTGCCAAGCCTTCAGGAACTTACGCCGTTGAATATCATACCGGACCGGAAAAAAATATTCCGGATACTTACCGCAGGATGAAGCAGCAGATCAAAGCACTCGGTTTCCGCATCGCCGGAAACGCATATGAAGAAGATATCATCAATCATGTTCTGGAACAGGACCCGGAAAAATATCTGACAAAACTCTCGGTACAAATAGAAAAGGTCAAATCCGAAGCACCTGGAAAAGTTGAAGAACGGAATTTTCCGTCCTGAAAGAATGCTTGCGCCTTCTTCTATCTTAAAGCCGCCACGAAGGTCAGGGGATTAAATCCGATAAGATCAAACCGGAAAACAATCAAGGTTCAGGAATTTCTGAAATCTCATTCAGACGCCTCTGAACCTCCTGGCGCCACTTTTCCAGTTCGTCATCCGTCAGATTCGGCGGTATTATGACGGGTTCCCCCAGTCTGAGCGTAATTTTCGCCCATGGTTTCGGTATCTGAAAACGGTCCCAACTGCCTAATTCCCAATATGACGAATAATTGACGGAAATCGGAAGAATTCTGACGCCTGTCTCGCTGGCAAGGTGAATCGGTCCCCGGCTCATGACATATTTCGGTCCGCGCGGACCGTCAGGAGTAAAACTGACGTATTTCTTCTCCCTGATGATCTTTCTCATTGCGCCGTGCAGAACCTGAACCGCTTTGCGGGAACTTGAGCCGCGCACGCTCTCAATGCCGAACTGTTTCACAAGGTCCGCAATATACTGCCCGTCACGCGAAGCGCTGATGACGGCTACGGTATGCTCCCGTTCCCATCTGGCGAACATCGCGGGGAAAAACAGAAGGCGGTTATGCCAGGTCACGGTAATCGCCGGCGGGCTTTTCGCATCAATCACACCGAACGGATCAACGATCTCCGTCCGCATGGTATGGCGGAGCAGAGAGAGAAATCTGGCGGGAAGCCAGTAAACCCAGTCCGGAAACTTTTTAATCTGACGGAACTGCTGTTTCAGAGTCATGACCTGCCCCCGAGCGCTTTCGAGCCGTGGGCGCAGAGATGACGGATCTCGCAACGGGCACAGTCGGGGCGCCCGGACGGACAGCGATTGCGCCCGTGCATAATCACCAGATGTGAAAACTCGCCCCATTTTTCAGGGTCGAGATGAGCACACAGGACCGCCTCGATCTTTTCAGGGTCCTCCGATTTGACGGCTCCCGCCAGATTCATGATCCGCTTTACATGAGTGTCGACGGGAAGGCCGGGAACCCCGAAAGCATCCGCAAGGACCACATTCGCGGTTTTACGCCCCACGCCCGGCAGCGAGGTCAACTCCTCCATGGTATCCGGTATCTGTGAATTGAAACGCTCCACAATGGCACGGGACGCCGCAATAATATTCTTCGCCTTGGCACGGTAATAGCCGCAGGAGTGAATCAGTTTCTCAAGATACTCCGGCTCAAGCGCGGCAAAATCCTCCGGCCCGGCATATTTCCTGAACAGAGGCTCCGTCACACGGTTCACCATTTTATCCGTGCATTGTGCGGAAAGAATGGTGGACACCAGAAGCTGAAACGGGGTTTCATGTATCAGAAAACATTTCTGCGGACCGTAAGTCTTCAGCAGAATATCGTAAATCTCTGCAAGTTTCCGTTTCAATGCTTCCGTCTTTTTTCCGGAGACCGCCATATACCCCCCCGTTAAATTCGAGTTTCTTCCGTATTCCTGAATACACCTATTTTTACCAAGAACCATGCAATCGGTCCCCAGATGATATATCCGTTGATCAGAATCACGCCGGTCCATGCAGGTTCAATGCACAGTGCAACCAGCACCACAAAGGCTATCAGCATACGCTTCTTGTTGCGAGGAATCGAAAACAGCCATTTTCCGAAATGCTGATAAGGAATCGTGCTGACCATGAGGAAACCGAGGATTGCCGTATAATACGGCAGGAAAGAAATCAGGTTCACCATGGCGGAACCGTCCTGCGGCTGTTCCAGTGCGTAGAAAATCGTCACGCTGCAGATTGCGCCCGCCGCGCCCGGAGAAGGCAATCCGGAAAACTTGTCGCTGCTTTTCTTCTCCAGAATCGCATGAACATTATATTTGGCAAGACGCAGCGCGGCGCATCCGAGGTAAATTGCGCAGAGGCACCAGACCAGGCGGAACTGATTTCCGGCAAGGGAGCGCATCGAATGCGCCATCACGGCAACCAGAGTCGCCGGAGCCACGCCGAACGTCACCATATCCGCCAGAGAATCCATCTGGATTCCATGCAGGCTCGCCGCATTCAGCAGACGCGCGGCATACCCGTCAAACGCATCAAATACCATTGCAAACAGAATCATGCACGCACTGAACGCAAAGATTTTCTCAATTCCGTCGGAACCATCGCGGTACATCATCTTCTCATAAACCTGAAGCGTATAGAGAATTGCCGCAAATCCGCACAGGGAATTGCCAAGCGTCAGAGCATTCGGAACCCATTTGATCCAACGGTTGCGTTTGATCAGGTCCTTGAAATGTTGTTTCATTTTACCGCCATTGTTATGATTGGAGAGAAGCTTACTTTTTCTGGACAGGTACAGACGCCGTTTCCTGTTTTGCGCAGAATCTGGCAATCACGGTCATCCCGCCGAACACACGGTCGCCAACGCTGACCGCAGGTTCAAAATTACTCTTCACCGGCAGATAAAGTTCTGTTCTGGAACCGAATTTGATCATGCCGTAACGCTCGCCTTTCTTCAGGAGAGTATCGGGTTCCACCGGACAGACGATCCTGCGCGCGATTGCACCGGAAACCTGCTTCACTGCGACAGGGAACTCATTTCCCTCAATCTCCCCGATGCCGCCCATGATCAACGACTCATTTTCCTTTGCGGCACGTCCGTCACGGGCATCATGGAAACACCCTTTCTTATATGAGGTGAACTTCACCGTCATTCTGCAGGGCGCACGGTTCAGGTGCACATCGAAAACGGAAAGGAAAATTCCGATCCGCAGCATATCTTTTCCCTCGAACAGCCTGGCAAGTTCCTCGTTGCCGCAGTTGCTGTTCGGGATCAACTCAATATCCCGCACAACGCCGTCCGCGGGTGAGGTAAGAATCTTTTCATCGGACGGGATTTTACGCTCGGGATCACGGAAAAACGCCGCGAAAGCCGCCCATACGACAATGACAAAGACAGCAAGGCAGGCTCCGGCTCTCCCGTTCACAATTACGGTCAGCACCGCACAGAGAATCAGGAGCACCGCTGCGCAGACAGTTGCTCTGAGCCACTCTTTTTTGCCATACTTTGTTAATTTCATAAGTTTTCCCTCTGTAAATGTTGCATACTAAAATTAAAGCGGTTCCGCAAGAAACGCCGCAAGCTCCGGCCTCACGGCAATATTGCCGTGGCAAACCGCCAGAGCCAGCGCATCTGTGGAATCGTTCGGAATCCCCGAAACCTCCAGATGGCAGACCGCCGCCAGAACAGAAGCAACCTGCTCCTTGGACGCAGTCCCCATACCGACCGCCGATCTTTTCGCCGTTTTCGGCGAATATTCATATACCGGAACACCGGCATTCGAGGCGGAAGCGATCGCCGCTCCCCGTGCCATGCTCAAAATCATCGTTGTCCGCACATTTTTGCCGACAAACGCCATTTCAATCGAAGCGGCATCCGGCTTGAAAGCATCGACCAACTCTTTGATTCCCATATAGATACGACGCAGACACTCGCTATGTTTCAGAGAAGGGGCGTTTTTAATGACGCCGCAGTCCAGCACATGGATCCGGTTCCCCTCCATGCGAACTACGCCGTAACCGGTCCGCCGGATCGCCGTATCTATTCCAAGAATAACCATTCTGCCTGATTCCGGAGATTACTCCTGAGCGTCAATCTCGTCCAACACTTCACTTGCAATATTCGCATTGTGATGAACCGCCTGAACATCCTCCAGATCATCCAGCTTGTCCACGAGACGCAGAATCTGCTGGGCGGTGGAAAGATCATTCACGCCGACGGTATTATCCGGGCGACGCACAATACCGGACTCGGTCGTTTCAATTCCGGCATCCTCCAAGGCCTTTGCAATATCGGTGAAAGCCTCCGGAGCAGCCCAGATTTCAGCCATGCCGTCTTCCACTTCAATATCCTCCGCGCCTGCGTCGAGAACAATGTCCATCAGTTTTTCCTCATTGGCATTCGCCTCATCGGTAATCACGAAATGCGCTTTTCTCTGGAACATCCAGCCGACAGCGCCGCTGGCTGCAAGATTGCCGTTGTTACGGTCAAACGTCAGACGCACATCGCCTATGGTTCTGTTTTTGTTGTCGGTCAGACACTCGACGATGATCGCGGTTCCCTGGGGTCCATATCCCTCGTAGACAATCTCCTCGTAAACGACATTGCCGAGTTCACCGGCGCCTTTCTTGATGGCACGGTCAATATTTTCACGGGGCATATTTGCGGAACGGGCTTCAATCAGAGCCATTCTCAAACGCGGATTCGAGTTCGGATCCTTGCCGCTCTGCTTCACGCAGACCATGATCTCTTTCGCGAGTTTTGAAAAGATTTTGCCTTTCTTCTTATCCGAAGCTTCTTTTTTGTGCTTGATATTCGCCCATTTGCTATGACCTGACATAGGCTGACCTTCCTTCTTTAATATGTTATTTCATCTGAAAAATACCTATGTAAAACGCATCCGGAAAAATCCCGGGTACATTCACCAATCTTTAAAATATCACATCTTTACTCATTTGTCAATTCAAAATTCTCATATACATTCGTACCAGCACATCTCCGAAAAAGATCCAGATCAGCATTCCGAATGCAAGAAACGGACCGAAACGGAGTGTCCGCCGTTTCCGGTATTTCGGAATCAGACGCAGAAACGGAGCGCCGGCCAGCCCCGCCAGAGAACCCGCCAGCACCGTGAAAAGCGCTCCCGGAAGCCCGGTCAAAGCACCGGCGGCGGCAATAAACTTCACATCCCCCCACCCGAGAGCTTCCCGCCTGAAAATCTTTTTCCCCGCGACAGCGCAAAGTGCCATCAGCCCCCCCGCCGCAAGCATGGAGACCAGCGACAGCAAAAGCGCAGCCACACGGGAGTCAAGATTCCAGGCTGACGGAAACAGCGCGGCAAATGCCACACCGCAGATCATGCCGAAGTAAGTGAACTCATTCGGAATGATTCCGAGTTCGCAGTCCGTGAATGCGCTGCAGATCAGGATCGCAGCCATCACAAAATAAGGCAGAAGAACGGCAATCGGCTGCTGCATGGCAATGACTTTCAGAAAGATGAGGGCAAACAGCAAACCGGTCATAAGTTCCACAAGAAAATACCGGATCGTAATCGGTGCATGACAGGAACTGCATTTCCCGCCCAGAAAAATCCAGCTCAGAAGTGGAATGTTTTCCAATGCGGTGATTTTGTGATCGCATTTCGGGCAGTGCGACGGCGGCGATATGATCGACATCCCGCGCGGCACCCGCCAGATGCATACATTCAGGAAACTGCCGATACAGCACCCGAAAACAAAGGATATCACGACCCAGAATGTAAATATCTGTGGATACATCCGGAAATATTCAATCACATCTGCCGTATTCAGCATTCTTTTTTCTTTCTCCGTTTCTTAATTCTCCAATGTTTTCTGTAAAACGTTCAAATTATATTCAAAAATCAGTTTTTTTTACTGAT
>ERZ1673738.2384-NODE-2384-length-24341-cov-4.171951_pt1 | contig 24341 bp, 22 predicted proteins | sample MGYA00580198_ERZ1673738 | MGnify/ENA primary metagenome ERZ1673738 (study PRJEB41218, sample SAMN15661784) | gut metagenome | host: Homo sapiens | place: Canada: London | collected 2015-08-20/2019-03-30 | study: EMG produced TPA metagenomics assembly of...
AGATGCTATAATAAATCCATCGCCGCACCGCATGGGACGAGGTTCCCGCAAGCTGTGCGTAAAGCCCCAGAGAAAATCCGACAAGGAGCGTGAATGTTATGGGCCTGTTAGAGGATGTTGTTGTCAATGCGAAATCAGCCGTAAACGTTATGGGAAAGACGGCCGGAAAAATTGTAGATATCTCGAAGCTGCGCATCAGCGCGGCCGAGCTTAACGGTGAAATTTCCAAGCGGTATGAGTCGCTGGGCCGCATGGTGTATGACGCCCAGAAGACGGATAACGATGCGACCGATCTGGTGCGTGAATGTGTGAACGCGATCGACGATCTGTATGAGCAGCTCGACGCCGTCAATGAGCAGATTTCTTCCATGCGCAACCGTACCGTCTGCAAGGGCTGCGGCGCGGAGAACCCGCAGAGCGCGAACTATTGCAGCAAGTGCGGCAAAAAGCTGGAGGATCCTGTTCCGGAAGAGCCGGAGGCTTCCGCCCCCGGGGAGACGGATAAGGAAGCCGATCCGGAGGATCCGAAGGACGAGTAAATTCCCTGCAAGCGAATGGATCTGCCGTATCATACCTGATGAAGCGTGCGGCGCTCTCCCGGCCGGAAGGCCGTGGGAGAGCGCCGCTTTTTTTGTTTTATCTCCGTTATTTGCACAGGAGAGGAAAAACTTCGCGAACGCGGTGACTTCGTGCCGCCTATGTGCTACAATACACGAAAAGGAAAGACTGCCGCGTGTGCGGCGGAGAGGGAGGATATTTTATGAGAATCATCGGGACTTCGGACTATGAGCAGATGAGCTGCAGAGCCGCAAGCCTTTTGGCTGCACAGGTGCTGCTTAAGAAGGACTGTGTGCTCGGTTTGGCTACGGGCTCGACCCCGCTCGGCATTTATCGCTGCCTGATTGAGTGGTATGAAAAAGGAATGCTGGATTTTTCGAAGGTGCACAGCGTGAATCTGGATGAGTACTGCGGTCTCTCGCCGGAGCATGACCAGAGCTATGCCTATTACATGAGGGAAAACCTGTTCCGCCACATCAACATTGATCCGGCGAACACGCATATCCCGAATGGACTTGCAGAGGATCCGGAGGGGGAGGGAGCTCGCTATGACGCCCTCATCCGGTCGCTCGGCGGCACGGATATTCAGCTGCTTGGCATCGGTCACACCGGCCATATCGGCTTTAACGAGCCTGCCGGAGAATATGTTGGTCCGACGCACCGTGTCGAACTGAACCCGAAGACCATTGAGGCGAATTCCCGCTTCTTTGCCTCCATGGACGATGTTCCGCGCTACGCGGTAACCATGGGCATCGGTTCCATCATGAATGCGAAAAAGATCCTTCTCGTTGCCAGCGGCGGGGACAAGGCGGACATTCTGTACCGTTCGTTCTTTGGTCCGATCACCCCTCAGGTTCCTGCCTCCGTGCTGCAGCTGCATCCGGACGTCACGGTTGTGGCGGACGAGGCCGCTATGGCGGTGATCCGCGAAAAAGCGCCTCAAGCTGTGGAATAAGCGCGAAAAATGTAAAATAGTGCGGCCGCCTCATTGATCCGGGAACAGGAATGCGGTATAATGGGGGATAGCTTCCCCCAAGGGAGGAACCGCACTGCCCCGGCGTGCCGCGCGAAGCAGCCGGAAAGGAGTGTGCGGTGTTACAGATCACGCTTTCCGGGCGGCATAATGCCGCGGAAGACATTAGGAGGAATAGCAAGATGGAAAGAATGGTTGGGACCGTATCCCGCGGCGTTCGCGCGCCGATCATCCGCGAGGGAGACGATCTCGCGGCTATTGTGGTGGATTCCGTTCTCGGAGCCGCCGAGTCTGAGGGCTTTGAGATTCGTGACCGCGACGTTGTTGCCGTAACGGAGGCTGTTGTGGCGCGTGCGCAGGGCAACTATGCAAGCACTGACGCAATTGCCGCCGATGTCAAAAGCAAGTTCGGAGAGGACACGGTCGGCATTCTGTTCCCGATCCTGAGCCGCAACCGTTTTTCCATCTGCCTCAAGGGCATCGCAAAGGGCTGCCGCAAGGTGGTCCTCATGCTCAGTTATCCCTCGGATGAAGTCGGCAACCATTTGATCGATCTCGATCAGATGGACGAGAAGGGCGTCAATCCGTGGAGCGACGTTCTCACCGAAGCGCAGTACCGCGAGCTGTTTGGCTATCAGAAGCACGTTTTCACCGGTGTTGACTATGTCGAGTACTATCGCGAGCTCATGGAAGAGAGCGGCGCTGAGGTGGAGATTATCTTCGCCAACAATCCGAAGGCGATTCTGGACTACACGAAGAGCGTCCTGACCTGTGACATTCACACCCGTGCCCGTACGAAGCGTATTTTGAAGGCCGCCGGAGCCGAAAAGGTTTACGGCCTCGACGATATTATGACGAAGAGCGTAAACGGCAGCGGGTACAACGATACCTATGGCCTGCTTGGTTCGAACAAGGCGACGGAGGAGACGGTCAAGCTTTTCCCCATTCACTGCCAGGAGATGGTGGATCGCATTCATGCCATGCTGTATGAGAGAACCGGCAAGGACGTCGAGGTCATGATTTACGGTGATGGCGCGTTCAAGGATCCCGTGGGTAAGATCTGGGAGCTGGCGGATCCGGTTGTTTCTCCGGCCTATACCCCCGGTCTCGACGGTACGCCGAACGAAGTGAAGCTCAAATATCTGGCGGACAATGATTTTGCCGGCCTTTCCGGCGAGAGCCTGCGTGAGGCGATCCGTACCGCGATTCGCGAGAAGGACGAACGCGCGGAAAACCTCAAGGGCACAATGGTTACACAGGGCACGACTCCGCGCCGTCTGACGGACCTCATCGGCTCTCTGGCCGATTTGACTTCCGGCAGCGGCGACAAGGGCACGCCGATTGTCTACGTTCAGGGGTATTTCGACAATTACACGAAGTAAACGCAAAAGCGTGAGTTTTCGGAAGGGAAAGGCGTCCCGCCTTTCCCTTCTTTTCTGTGAGGAGGAATCTGTGTGCGGTGGCAGCCGTATCAACACAAAGTACAGTATTACGAGACGGATGGGATGGGGATTGTCCATCATTCCAACTATATTCGCTGGTTCGAAGAGGCAAGGGTGGACTTCCTCGCTCAGATTGGCATGCCGTTTGAACAGGTTGAAGCGCGGGGAATTGTCAGCCCGGTGCTCCGAGTATCCTGCGAATATAAAACGATGGCCCGCTTTGGCGAAACGGTACGGATTTCCGTGCGTGTGACGGGCTATACGGGGGCCAAGCTTTTTCTCGCTTACCGTGTGGAAGATGCCGTCAGCGGAGAGCTCCGCTGTACCGGCGAGAGCAGTCATGGCTTTTTGAGCGGCAGCCGGCCGGTGTCGCTTCGCCGTGCTGCTCCGGATTATGATACTATTCTTCGCTCTCTGCCGCAGGAGAGCGGCGGGGAGGAGGATGGAAGTGGCAAGACCAAATGATTTAGGCCGTGATCCGGTAGGACGTCTTGTTTTTCGACTGGCGATTCCTTCCATGCTGGCCCAGCTTGTCAACGTTCTCTACAGTATTGTGGACCGTATGTACATCGGAAATATTCCGGTTATAGGAGATGTGGCGCTCGCAGGGGCGGGCGTCTGCGGCCCGATTGTCACCCTGATATCCTCTTTTGCCTTCCTCATCGGGGTTGGCGGTGCGCCGATCATGGCGATGAGTATGGGGGCCGGAGACCGCGAACGGGCGCGGCGGATCCTCTCAAACTGTGCCATGATGCTGGTGGTGCTTGCAGCCGTTCTCACGGTTGTTTTGCTTCTGTGCAAGGAGCCGATGCTGATGGCCTTCGGTGCAAGCGAAGAAACCTTTGTCTATGCCGATAGCTATCTGACGATTTATGTTCTCGGCACAGCCTTTGCCATTCTCTCCGTTGGCCTGAACCAGTTTATCATTTGCCAGGGATTTTCCGGTATCGGCATGGTAACGGTTCTGATTGGCGCAGCTCTGAACATTGCTCTTGATCCCGTGTTTATCTTTGTTCTGAATATGGGGGTAAGCGGAGCCGCTGTCGCAACTGTAATTTCGCAGGCGGCAAGCTGTGTGTTTGTGATTTCGTTTCTGCTTGGGAAACGCATTCACATCCGGCTTTCCTTTGGCGGCTATTCCTGGGAGATTATGCGGCGTGTGCTGCTTTTCGGCCTGTCTCCCTTTGTGATCGTGGCGACGGACAGTATTCTTCTGATTGTGCTCAATTCTGTTCTGCAGCGCTATGGCGGTGAGCAGATGGGCGACGTCTACATTACCTGCGCGACGATTGTGCAAAGCTATATGCAGCTCATCACCATGCCGCTCGGCGGTATTACCGGCGGTACGCAGCCCCTTCTGAGCTTTAACTTCGGTGCGAAGAACATTGCACGGATCAAACTGGCATACCGGTATCTGTTTGGTTTGTGCCTTGCCTTTACCACGGTTATGTTTTTTATCAGCCAGTTTGCCGGGGGGCTCTTTGTGGGGATCTTTACGCAGAACCCGCAGCAGACGGAGCTTTCCGTTTGGGAAATCCGCGTCTTTACGCTCGGAGTGATTCCGCTTGCCATGCAGTATGAGGTGGTCGACGGATTTACCGCCCTCGGGATTCCAAAGCTTGCCATTACTCTCTCGCTGACGAGAAAGCTGCTTTTCCTCGCGCTCACTGTTACGCTTCCGATGGTGTTCGGGGCGCCCGGCGCTTTTTATGCCGAACCATCGGTGGATATTCTGTGCGGCGTTGTGTCGACCATCGTCTACTTCCTTGTGATCGGCCGTGTACTGCGCGAGCGTGAGATCACACCGGACGTTACCCGGCAAGCCTGACAAAGCAGGAAGCATGTCGGTTTGTGTGCATTCTCAGTCCTGTTGGGGCTGAAGTTTTTGTCTGCTTTTTCACAAGAGACGGCGGCGATTCCATTCCATTTGCTGCGGGCGCGCGGTACGTGCGGCCCTGGAGATAAGGAGCTTCGATATGAACCAGTATCAGATGACGATTCCCTGCCTGTTGGGCGTGGAGGGCTTTGTAGCCGACGAACTTCGAGCTATGGAGGCGCAGAATGTCGAGCCGCAGAACGGACGCGTTTTGTTTTCAGGAGGCGACGAGCTGCTTGCCCGTGCCAATCTGTGGTGCCGCTACGGCGAGCGCGTTCTGATCCAGCTCGGCAGCTTCCCGGCGCGGACGTTTGAGGAGCTGTTTCAGGGAGTGCGCGCCCTTCCGTGGGAGGAGTGGATCGGCAAAAAGGATGCCTTCCCTGTCAAGGGACGCAGCCTGAATTCGAAGCTCACGAGTGTTCCGGCCTGCCAGTCCATTATCAAGAAGGCCATTGTGGAGAGGCTGAGCAGAAAATACGGTGTGCCGTGGCTCGAAGAGACGGGAAGCCTTCATCAGGTTCAGTTTCTTCTGATGAAGGACACGGTCAGCGTGATGCTCGATACGAGCGGCCCGGGCCTGCACAAGCGGGGATACCGCGGCAACGCCGTTGAAGCGCCTATCAAAGAGACGCTTGCCGCTTCCATGATCCATCTTTCCCGGCTTCGCCGGGACGGTACGCTTGTTGATCCGTTCTGCGGTTCCGGTACTCTCCTTATCGAAGGCGCACTCTATGCCATGAATATTGCGCCGGGTTTGCGCCGCCGGTTTTCGGCGGAGAAATGGGACTGCGTTGCGCCGGGCGTGTGGAAACGGGAGAAGGAGAGGGCCCTGTCGCTGATCCGCCGCGACGCTGCGTTCGAGGCGTTCGGCTCCGACGTTGACGCCGCCGCCGTTTCGCTGACCATGGAAAACGCGCGTAAGGCCGGCGTTGTCGCCCGTCTGCACGTTGAGCAGAAGAGTGTCTCTGAGTTTGCTCCGACAGGCGAGAGCGGCTGGGTAGTCTGTAATCCGCCGTACGGCGAGCGACTTCTCGACATCCGCGCTGCAGAGGAGATTTACCGTGAGATGGGCCGTGTTTTTGAGCGCCGTCCCGGCTGGCATTATACGATCATCAGCCCGGACGAGACATTTGAGGATTGCTTCGGCCGCCGGGCCGACAAGCGCCGTAAGCTTTACAACGGCATGATGAAGTGCCAGGTTTATCAGTATTTCCGATAACCGTCCCCTTGTCCACAAAGGTATCCGTTCCGGGGACAGATCTCCGGCAGAGGAGGGAATCCGGTTGAAAACATATTTTCTTGTGAATCCGACTGCAGGAAAACAGGATCCGCGCCGGATGGTTTTACCTGCGTTTCTCGACTTTTGGCAGCAGAGAAGCGCGTTCTTCGAGGTGTTGATAACCGAAGCTCCCGGTCATGCGGAGCAGCTCGTGCGGGCGATCGGGGAAAGAGGGGAAGATGCGCGTATTTTTGCCGTTGGCGGCGACGGTACCTTCCGCGAGGCAGCGGCGGGGGCGGCGGGACAGGAGCGCCTTTCCCTCGGAATTATTCCATGCGGCTCCGGGGACGATTTTGTGCGCAGCTTCGGAGGGCGGGAGCGCTTTCTCTCGCCGCGGCTGCAGTTTGAAGCGAGCACGCGGCCGCTCGACCTGATTCTCACAGAGTATGGTCCCGCGGCAGATATGTGCGCCATTGGGTTGGACGCTGCCGTAGCGTACCATATGGTGCGGTTCAAGCGGCTGCCGTTGATCACAGGTTCCATGGCGTACAATCTGGCTCTTGTCAAATGCTTTTTCAGCAAGCTGGGCTTTGAAATGAACGTGACCATCGACGGAGAGGAACGCTTTTCCGGAAACTATGTGTTTGCCCTCGCCGGGAATGGACAGTATTACGGCGGAGGCTACCGCGGTGCGCCCCGGGCTGTGGCGGACGATGGTCTGCTCGACTTTGTCCTGATCCGTACGCCTGGCCGTTTGAAAATCCTGCGGATGCTTTCCGTCTATAAGCGGGGCGGGCATCTGGATTCCCCTGCTTTTGCTCCGTATCTTGTCTACCGCCGAGGAAAAAGGATGGAGGTCAGCGCGCAGCGCGAGGCAATTGCCACCTGTGACGGCGAGTGTGTGAAGACGAAGGAGGTTTCCTTTACCGTCAGCCCCGGCGCTTTTACGTTTTTGGAACCGCAGCGATGAGCGAACGGTGCTTTGGTCTGTTTGTGATGCGCTTTTTCTGTTCCTTTTAGAACCTGGGACTTCACTGGCTGCGGTGGGAACTCCAAGGAGCGTTCCTGCTCTCTTATAGAAAAAGCGAGAGAAAATATCAGCTGCCTATTGGCAGCTTTGTTGGTCGTCGGAGGGGCGCTTCGTGAAAACGGAGCGCCCCCGGCTTTTTCAAAGGCTGCTTAAAGGCTGCTTGGAGAGCGAAGGAAAGCTGTTCGTGTGTCCTGGGTGAAGCGTGCCGAAATTTTTCATTGCAGGTCCGTTTTCTTTTTCAGGAAGTGTAACAATCCGAGGTCTGGTGCGTTTCTTTCACAGAGAGGAGGGGGAGAGATGAAGCCGGACGAGCTTGAGCGCGCTTATCGCGATTACGGCAGAGAGGTATATCTTTACGCTCTCTCCCTCTGCCGCGATCCGCACGAGGCGGAGGAGCTGACAAGCGACGCTTTTTACAAAGCCTTCCTTTCTCTTGAGGAAAGCCGGGCGCCGCTCCGCTATTGGCTACTGCGTGTCTGCCGCAACAGTTTTCTGGATCGGGTGCGCCGGCGAAAGTCGCACCCCGAGGACGAGCTGCGCGATCTTCCCTCGGACTTTGACGCCGACGGCCGTCTGATTGCGGGGGAGGAGAGGCAGGCGCTGTACCGATGGCTGCTGCGTCTGCCTCCACGATACCGTGAGGTGCTGTGCATGTATTATTTTCTCGACCGCAGGATTCCCGAGATTGCGGCGCTGACGGGACAAACGCAGGGCGCCGTCCGTACCGCTCTGTGCCGGGCGCGGGCTGCTCTGCGCCAAATTGCAAAGGAGGATGAACAATGAGCTTTCGCGAGCTGATGGAAAAATACCGGGACGGTTCCGCAACGCCGGAAGAGCGTGAGCTCTTTGAACGGGAGCTGGAAAAATATGAGGCGCTCAGCGAGTACGCGGCAGAACGGGAGGATGGCGAACTTCCGATTCCGGCGGGGGAAGCCGAGGAGACGGGGCGCGTTTCGCGCGCGGTGCGCCGCCGCTTCCAGCGAGCCGCTTTGCTGGCTGCTGTCCTCGTGCTCGCCGTGTTGGCGGCAGTGTTCGGTGGGCTGAGATTGTATGAAGCGTCCTGCTATGACCCGAACCGAGGCGTAGAGGAGAAATACGGCGGAGACGGTCAGTTTATGCTCGATACCACGGTCTGCACCGAACTCTTTTCGCCCGGTTTCATTACGAGTTATGCCTCAGCGGAACACACCGGTCCGGCGTCCTATCAGGTGTCCGTCCGCCAGCAGAATCTGTTTTTCGGTGAGGCGGAGACCTTCACCGGTTTGGTGAGTGGAGGAGCGTTCGCGGATTGGAACATGGTCGATCGATGCTTCTTCCGTCAGCCGGTGGTCAACGCTTTGCAGTGGAAGCTCGGAAACTTTGCCTGGCAGGATACGGACGGGAAGATTTCCTTCGTCCCGCCTGATGATCTGCAGAAGCAGCAGGAGCAGGAGCTGCGGGAACTGCCGGAGTCGGCACGCGTACTGACGTATTTTACTTTCCGCGAGGATATGCCGCTCGGGGAGTTCGAAGCGTTCTACCGGGAAATCACGCAGCAGGAAAAGAGCACTATCCTCTATGTGGCGGTGCGCGGAGGAGACGGGCAGCATTCGGTGATGGGATTTGAACCTACGGGTACGGGGATTGTTCTGGAGGATCGATACGACGAGGAACGCTACCCGGCTCTTGAACTTTCCAACCATGAAAATCCGCAGTCGGCCGAGGCGTGGGAGACGCATTTTACATCCATGCTGTCCTATCTTGCAGATCGGGAGGAATTTCTTTCCGCACTCCATCACAATCTCAATGCGACCGAACTCTCCTACACGCTTTCCTATGTGGAGGAGAACGGCATGCAGGTATACGGCTTTTTGATGCAAAGCAGGCCGCAGGATGTTCTTGCCGTCCTGGAAAGGGAGGAAATCCAGACAATGTATGTGGAGAATGCCCGTCTGTCGCCGTTGTCTCACTGAGCAGACGGTCGTTAGCTTCCCCCGAAGTTTTTGGGCATAAAAAGCCCCGGAGTACAGCGCTCCGGGGCTTTTTCAGAACCGTTTTTAGGTTTGGACGGGCGAAGAGGGGATCACAGCCTCTGCATGCGGGGAGGCTTGATTTGTAAATAATTTATGAAATCGGAAGATTTCTTCAAAAACCTCTTGATTTTTCTTACGACAGTGGCTAAAATAGTGTTAGCACTCAGAAAGAAAGAGTGCTAACTGATAAAGTAAATTCATAAGCTGCTATATCTAAGGAGGAATCTTGAAATGACCGTGAAACCTTTGAGCGACAGAGTTCTGATCAAGATGGAGGAAGCTGAGGAGACGACGAAGAGCGGCATCGTGCTGGCCGGCTCCGCGAAGGAGAAGCCCCAGATTGCCGACGTTATCGCAGTTGGCCCCGGCGGCGTCGTGGACGGTAAGGAAGTTGTCATGACGGTAAAGGTCGGCGACCGTGTGATTACCAGCAAGTATTCCGGCACCGAGATCAAGGTCGACGGCGAGGAGTACACCATCGTTCGTCAGAGCGATATTCTCGCGATTGTCGAGTAATTTCTGCGGCGTTTGCGGAGAGAAAAACTGTCAGATTGATTACATCAGTAACTGGAGGAATGTATCATGGCTAAGCAGATTATCTACGGCGAGGACGCCAGAAAGGCTCTCATGAGCGGTGTGAACCAGCTCGCCGATACCGTCAAAATTACCCTCGGCCCCAAGGGCCGCAACGTTGTCCTTGACAAGAAGTTCGGTGCTCCGCTCATCACGAACGACGGCGTGACCATTGCCAAGGAGATTGAGCTCGACGATCCCTTCGAGAACATGGGCGCTCAGCTCGTCAAGGAAGTATCCGTCAAGACGAACGATGTTGCCGGCGACGGCACCACGACCGCAACGCTGCTGGCGCAGGCTATCGTCCGCGAGGGCATGAAGAATGTGACCGCCGGCGCGAACCCGATGGTCGTCCGTCAGGGCATCCAGAAGGCTGTTGACGCTTCCGTCAAGGCTCTGCACGAGCATTCCAAGAAAGTCACCTGCTCCGATGATATTGCCCGTGTTGCTACCGTTTCCGCTTCCAATGAGGAGATCGGTAAGCTGATCGCCGAGGCGATGGAGAAGGTTACCTCCGACGGCGTGATCACCGTTGAGGAGAGCAAGACCTCCGAGACCTATTCCGAGGTTGTCGAGGGCATGATGTTCGACCGCGGCTATATCAGCCCCTACATGGCTACCGATACCGACAAGATGGAGGCTGTCATGGACGACGCCTACATCCTGATTACCGATAAGAAGATTTCCAACATTCAGGAGATCCTGCCCCTGCTCGAGAAGATCGTCCAGTCCGGCAGAAAGCTCGTCATCATCGCAGAGGATGTTGAGGGCGAGGCTCTGACCACCCTGATCCTCAACAAGCTGCGCGGCACCTTCAACTGCGTCGCTGTCAAGGCTCCGGGCTTCGGCGATCGCCGCAAGGAGATGCTGCAGGATATCGCCATCCTGACCGGCGGCCAGGTGATTTCCTCCGATCTCGGCCTTGAGCTGAAGGACACCGACATGAGCCAGCTGGGCCATGCCCGCCAGGTGAAGGTCGACAAGGAGAACACCATCATTGTCGGCGGCTCCGGCGACGCCGAGGCTATCAAGGCTCGCGTTGGCCAGATCCGCAACCAGATTGAGACCACCACTTCTGATTTCGACCGTGAGAAGCTCCAGGAGCGTCTGGCGAAGCTCGCCGGCGGCGTTGCTGTCATCAAGGTCGGCGCTGCCACCGAGGTTGAGATGAAGGAGAAGAAGCTCCGCATCGAGGACGCTCTGGCCGCTACGAAGGCTGCTGTCGAAGAGGGCATTGTTCCCGGCGGCGGCGTTGCTCTCATCAACACCCTGCCTGAGGTTGAGAAGCTTGTCGCGGAGACCGACGGCGACGAGAGAACCGGTGTGCAGATCGTGCTGAAGGCTCTGGAGGAGCCGATCCGCCAGATCGCTGCGAACGCGGGCGTCGAGGGCTCCGTCATTGTGGAGAACATTAAGAACGCCGGCAAGAACGGCTATGGCTACAACGCTCTGACGAAGGAGTACGGCGATATGATTTCCTTCGGCGTTGTTGACCCGACGAAGGTGACCCGTTCCGCTCTGCAGAACGCTGCTTCCGTTGCTCAGATGATTCTGACCACCGAGAGCCTCGTGGCTGACAAGAAGGAGCCCACGCCTCCGGCTGCTCCGGCTGCTCCCGACATGGGCGGCATGTACTAAGCCGAACCCCTGAAACGTATGAAATAAGAGGGCGCCGCAGAGAAATCTGCGGCGCCCTTTTTGCAAGCTTTTCGGCAGGCTCCCGAAAGGCGCAGCGAGCGCAGAAAAGGACGGAGGAGGGTCTGCCGCCCGCTGGAGAGCACCGCTGCTCCCAAAGCACGCAGCAATCAGAAAACACCGGAAAGACGACGCGCAATCAAATCTCCTGCAAATCTGCCGTTCTGCAACCCAACACCGGGGGCCGTTTTTCCTATAGAAGAAGAAAAACGGCGCTGCAAGGGATGCGGAAGGATTTACGGAAAACTGAAAAATGCGCGGCAATCTGTAAGAAAAAAGAAAGAAACAGAAGCGTCTTGACAAATTTCGGCGGCTGGATTATGATGCAGAAAAGCTTTCCCGATGAGGAGAGACTGGGAGGAAGAAAAATGAAGATCACGATTGTGTATGATTCTGTTACGGGCAACACCGCGAAGATGGCGGAGTATATTATCGAAGGCGTTGCCCGTGTCGAGGGAGCGGAGGCGAAAGCATTTCCGCTCGATGGCATTGATGAGGCATACGCAAAGGAGAGCGCCGCGCTGATCGTCGGCACTCCGACATACCATGGTTATCTGACAGCGCGCATGAAGGCGTGGCTGGAAGGAGGCCCCAGCAAGCTGAATGCTGCCGGGAAGCTCGGCGGCGCGTATGCCACTGCCGGATACATTCATGGTGGTGGCGAACTTGCCGTTCAGTGCGCGCTGACGCATCTGATGGTTGCCGGAATGATGACCTACTCGGGCGGAGGTTCGCAGGGCGTGCCCGTGATTCACCTTGGACCGGTGGCGATTGCGCCGAATCTGGACGAGTTTGCTGAATTGTTCCGTATTTATGGGGAGCGGATGGCACGTCAGGCGGCCAAGCTTTCCTGAAGTCTGGAGAGAGTCCGGTTTTCCCGGTTTGCTTCAGAGCGAACGCTCTGCTTCCGCAGACTCGTTTGTTGTGGGCAAAAAGTGTGCGGAGAGAGGAAAATACCCAATAAGAAGGACGCCGTGCTGACGAGAGCAGTACGGCGTCCTTTTGGATGGAAAAGGAAGCGAAGGGAAGAGCAGAAAAAACGCGTGGCTGTGCCTGCCTTTGAATGGAAAAGCGGGGCCGTTTCATGTACTTCAGCGGACACAGCGTTTATTTTTTTAATTCGCGGAGCAAAGCTTCCACAGAAATGCCGCTGTAAGAGAGGCCGGACGCATCGTTCAGGCTTTCGTCGTAGCAAGACAGAACGTAGTCATCCGGGGTGACGTAATACATCCCGCTCAGAGAAAACGAGCAACTGGTCGGGTCGTTGAGGTCCCGTACGACAGGGACTACCACCCTCATTCCCTCGCAAAGCGACGGATAATAGTCCTGAAATTCCAGATTGATATACAGTGTGATTTGCCGGCCCTGCATCATAAGGTTTTCGGTGTCGCTGATCACCTTCATGGGGTATCCGCAGCGCGCATAGCCATTGTGTGTGAAGGTTTCCCAGCTTCCGGTGATTTCTCCATACACAAAGGTTTCCGTACGCTCCCGGATTTCAGCAATGTCGGCGGGGACGAGATCGATGTGCGGAGGAGCTTGTGTATAGCAGATGGGATAATCGTCCCGAAGCGCTTCGATCTCTTCCTGTGTCAGCCGCTGTTCCGGTTTCAGGGTTTGCAGGCAGACGGCGCAGATCGCGGCGCACACGCACAGAACCGCCGCGCCGGTCAAAATGGTTTTTCGCTTGAATGGTTTCGTATGGATGCCTCGCTTTCTCTGTGAGATACATGGTTTAGTGAGACCCCTTCGCGGGGTCGGGTTCAGGACTATGCCCGGCGTGTCCGCCGAAGCAGGAAAAGACCTGTGAGATCGAAGGCAGCGAGCAGGACGGCAGCGGTGCAGTCCCATGTCCATACAGGAGAAAGAAGATCCGGGGAGAGGACAATGCCGTGATCATAAAAGATGACGTCGGCATTGTTTACGATTTCCCATGCGGCTTCCTCGCAGGAGAGTCCGGTCCAGACCGTAGACTTCCGCAGAGCATCGTCTGATTCGAACCAGTACCGCGCCGCGGCGGTCAAATCTTCCAGCCGGACATAATACAGCTGTGCGTTTTCCGGCGGCGCTTCCACTTCCAGAACGAACGGCTGAACCCAGCGCCATCCCGCCTCGTAGGTAGGGTAACTGAAAAAACCGTATCCCGGTTCCCATATTCCGGGATTCATCTGTATACCTGTTTCCAGCGTGAGAACAGGCTGCTTTTTTCCATCGTGTTCTTCATAATAGGTAAGAGGCTCGCGAAGATAAAAATGTGTTGTACGAGCATTCGCCGTCATGTTGATTGCAAACAGGGAGGCGTAGGACTGAAAATCGATCGTTTCGATTTTCAATTCGTTCCGGTATTGCTGCCAGGCTTCATTTTCAGTGTACTCAAAACCGGAAATCAGCTGCTGATTCCGGTAAAAACGGATCCCTGAGCGGACGGCCGCAAAAAGCAGAAGTATGGCGGCGAAAAAGACGGACAGATACGTAACTTTCCGTTTCATGTGGCTTTCCTCCTCACCAAAGCGTTTGTGCGGACGTTTGGCGCTCCCCTCTCTTTTCCGTTTGCGATCGCTCCCGGCGTGCGCAAAAAACAGGCGGCATATTCTGCCCACAGTATACAATAAAAGGAAAGGATTGTATATAAATTATATTCAAAAAGATAAAACATACTGGTGCAGTCTGTGCTTGGTTTGTTCCAGGCAGGAAATTTATGCTATGCAGGAAGCCTTGAGAAAGGAAGGTTTTTTGCATATAATAAAAAAGGATAAAGTGTTTGCACAGAAGTGGAGAGAGGACAGGCGGCTTTTGTACAGCGGATGAAACGGGAAGTCAAAAGGAATGGTTGGAAGCTTTCCGGCACACAGGAAAAACAGCTGCAGGAAAGAGAAGGAAAGAGGGCGGCGCAATGGAGAACAGAACGTATCTTGCCATCGACTTGAAGTCGTTTTACGCCTCGGTCGAGTGTGTGGAGCGCGGTCTTGACCCAATGACGACGAATCTTGTGGTGGCGGATCAAAGCCGCACGGATAAGACGATCTGCCTGGCCGTTTCCCCTCCGCTCAAGGCGTGGGGACTTCCCGGCAGACCGAGGTTGTTTGAAGTTGTGCAGAGAATTGAGGCGGTCAACGCGGCGCGCCGGCGTGCCGCTCCCGGCGGGAAGCTGACGGGTTCCTCCTGCCGGGATCCGGAGCTTCGGGCAAGGCCGGAGCTTGCGGTTGATTATCTTGTTGCCCCGCCGCAAATGGCGCGCTATATGGCGATCAGCGCGCAAATTTATGATGTTTATCTCAAATACATTGCTCCGGAGGATATTCACAGCTATTCGATCGACGAGGTTTTCCTCGATGTTACGTGTTATCTGAAAACGTATGGCCTTACCCCGCGCGAGCTCGCCATGCGGATCATTCTTGACGTGCTGCATACCACCGGTATCACGGCCACGGCCGGGATCGGACCGAATCTGTACCTTTGCAAGGTGGCGATGGATATTGAAGCCAAGCATATTCCGCCGGATGAAAACGGCGTTCGAATTGCTCAGCTTGATGAAATGAGCTACCGGCGCAAGCTGTGGACTCATCGGCCGCTCACCGATTTCTGGCGTGTCGGCAGAGGCTACGCCAAAAAACTGGAATCCGTCGGACTCTGTACCATGGGGGATATTGCGCGATGCTCTCTTGGCGGGAAGGACGATTTGCTCAATGAGGAGCTGCTTTACAGGATGTTCGGCGTCAATGCGGAGCTGCTCATTGATCACGCCTGGGGCTGGGAGCCGTGCACCATTGAGGATATCAAAGCGTATCGGCCCGCCTCAAACAGCATCGGTTCCGGACAGGTGCTCCATTGCCCTTATGAGGCGGACAGAGCGAAGCTTGTGGTGCATGAGATGACGGATCTTCTGGCGCTGGACCTGGTGGATAAGAGACTTGTGACGGACCAGCTTGTTCTGACAATCGGTTTTGACAGAGAAAACCTTTCCGATCCTGCAAGGCGAAAACGGTATCGCGGCCCGGTGACGACTGATTTTTACGGCCGCGCCGTTCCCAAGCATGCGCATGGCGCCATTCGGTTTGATCCGCCTACGTCCTCCTCGCGGCGCATTGTGCAGGCGGCGCTCGAGCTGTACGATCGGATTGTGGATCCGGCTCTGCTGGTCCGGCGGATTAACGTGACTGCCGGGCATGTTCTGCCGGAGCAGTCGCTCCGGGAAAAGCCGCGCTATGAGCAAATGGACTTTTTTACCGACTATGCGGCGGAGGATGAGCGGCAGAAGGAAGAAAGGGAGGAACTCGAGCGGGAGAAAAAGATGCAGGAGGCTGTGATCGGGATCAAGAAAAAGTTTGGCAAAAATGCGATCCTCAAGGGAATGAATCTTGAGGAGGATGCGACGGCCCGCGATCGGAACAGTCAGATTGGCGGACACAGGGCGTGAGGAGGGGAAAGGATGGGCGAGCACCGTTATGACGATATCATCGATCTGCCGCATCATGTATCCCTCACACATCCGCGCATGAGCCGCTCCGATCGTGCCGCGCAGTTTTCCCCTTTTGCTGCGCTTACCGGCTACAGCGACGCCATCCGGGAGGTGGAGAGGCTCACAGACAGCCGTGCCGCTCTGGGGGAGGAAGAGCTGGCCTGTCTGGACGATGGCATCCGCCGTCTGATTGCGTGCGAATCCTCCCGCCCCGAGGTTTCCTTGACCTTTTTCGAACCGGATGCGCGCAAAGCCGGCGGGGCTTACCGGAATCTGCGCGGCCGCGTGAGGCGTGTGGATGAGATTGACCGCACGCTGCATCTGGAAGACGGAACGGCGCTTTCATTTGACGCGTTGGTACGCCTGGAATTTATCGGGCCGGAAGAATAGAAACGGCCGGGAAGTTTTCCGCATAGGAGAAAGCTCCTGCGCAAGGCGGCTGCCCGGTGTGCCGGGTGCGCAATCGGGTTGTGTAGGCGGGAGGGAAAGTTCCCTCCCGTTTTTTATGTTTGAAACGGGGGCGGATGATCAGGCGATTTCGCTGGGAACGCCTCGTCAGCCCTGCGCAGGAGATTGACCACGGCAAAGACGGAAAAATCAAAACGAGTTTGGAAAAAATCAGGAAAAAGTAAGCGTGAGCCGCAAATCTATGTTATGATAAGCTTAGATGAAACGGGGCGGTCTGCGCCTCGAAAAAATGTCTGCCCCGGCAGGCAGAGACCGTCCGCCGAACGGAGAAGTTTCCCGGGGGAGGCGGCGAACGGAACACAGAAAAGGAGTCGATATGATGCAAGCGTTTCTGAATGAAAGCTTCCTTTTGCACAGCGATACGGCGCGCGAGCTCTACCACGAGTGCGCGGCGCGTCTGCCGATCATCGATTACCATTGCCACATTGATCCGCAGGCCATTGCAGAGGATCACGTTTTTGCCGATATGGCGGAGGTCTGGCTCGGCGGCGACCACTATAAGTGGAGACTGATGCGGGCGAACGGCGTGCCGGAGGAGGAGATTACCGGGAGTGCGCCGGGTGAAGTGAAGTTCCAGCGTTTTGCGGAGGTGCTTCCGCTCGCTGCAGGCAATCCGCTTTATCACTGGAGCCATCTGGAGTTGAAGAGGTATTTCGGATTTGACGGCGTTCTGAATGGCCGCACGGCGCGGGAGGTCTGGGAACTGTGCGCGAAAAAACTGCCGTCGCTGAGCGTACGGCAGCTGATTCTGCAGTCCAACGTGGAAGTTATCTGCACCACGGACGATCCTGCCGACGATCTGCGTTGGCATCAGGCGATCCGCGAGGATACCTCCTTTCCGGTCAAGGTGCTTCCGGCCTGGCGTCCCGATAAAGCTCTGAATCTGGAAAAGCCGGAATTTGCCTCGTACATCAGCCGTCTCTCGCAGGCGGCAAACACCAAAATTGCCGATTTGCCGTCTCTGCTGGAGGTTTTGCGCCAAAGGATGAACTTTTTCCGTGAACAAGGCTGCCGCGTCAGCGATCACGGCCTCGATGCCGTTCCGGCGCGCTGTTCCACCGCGGAGGAGGCGCAGAACGCCTTTGCCAAAGCACTGCGGGGCGAAGTGCCTGACGCGGCGGAGAGCGAGGGATATAAGGGCTATCTGCTTCGTTTTCTGGGCAAAGAATATGCAGCCCGGGGATGGGTGATGCAGCTGCATTACGGTGCGCTGCGCAACGTCAGCACGGAGCATTTCGCCCGCCTTGGCCCGGATACCGGCTATGACTGTATCCGCTGCGGCGACAACAGCGTGGCTTTGGGGAATCTCCTTGACGCGCTTGAACAGCAGGGCGGCCTGCCTAAAACAATTCTGTACTCGCTGAATCCGAACGACAACGCGATGCTCGACGCGCTTGCAGGAAGCTTTCAGGGAGAGGGCGTGCGCGGCAAGGTACAGCACGGCGCGGCTTGGTGGTTCAACGACACCAAGCGCGGCATGGAGGAACAGCTTACCGGCCTCGCCGCCTCGTCTCTGCTCGGAAATTTTGTGGGGATGCTGACGGATTCGCGCAGCTTCCTCTCCTACACACGCCATGAGTATTTCCGCCGTATTTTCTGCAACCTGCTCGGCGCTTGGGTGGAGCAGGGCGAGCTTCCGTGTGACCGCGAGCTTCTCTTTGAGCTTGTCCGCGGCGTTTGCTATGAAAATGCAAAACGCTATTTTGCATTTCCGTAAGAAGAATAATGGAAAAGGAATCCCAAGCGGCGGTTTGGCTTGCGGCTTGTGGACGTCCGTCGGTCCAAAGCACCCGCGTAAAAACACCCGTGCCACTCCGTAAGTGAAACGGAAAAGCGCTCGGGAAAGAAATCGGTCTGGAGGGCAAAGTCGGCGTCCGTTCCGGAGCATACCTGTTCGGTATGCGCTTGCAGCGCTGCACACGCCGGAACGCTTTCTCGCGGAATTGCTCCGTGCATCGCCACTCATGCTTTCCGGCTGAACGGACCTGGAAAATACCGCGGATGCCGCCGGGAGGATGGGATCCGATACGAAAACAGCACGGCAGTCTGATCCGTTGGATAGGACTGCCGTGCTGTTTTTATGCGGATTCCCTCAGCGCCTCTCCGACATCGGTGCGAAACGTCTCCCAGGCGTCCGGGTGATCGACGAAGTAAAGCGGACACAGCTTTCCCGTTACGTCGTAGTGCCGGATCAAATGTGTTTCGTCAAGTCCCAACTCCCCGCAGAGCCAGGCGCAGAGCTTAACCAGCGAGTCGTAGGAGGCGTCGGTGAATTTTCCGGTCTCGTCCGGGTGGCAGACCTCGATGGAGATGGTATCGCGGTTGCGTTCATTGGTAGCGGCGGATTTTTCATCCAGCGGGACGCATTGCAGAATCTCTCCGTCCAGGCCGATCAGAAAATGTGCGTTAACCTCTGTGGTGGGATCGTTGAAATAGTTTCGGTTTCCCTCCGCGCTTGTACCGGGATTTCCGACATAGTGAATGGCAATGTCGTTGACTTCTTCCAGCCTGACCCCGGTCCGGCTGCCGCCGAGATCCAAAAGCTGCTGATCGATCCAGTCGGGAATCTCGATGGAGGAAAGCTCCTGCTGCTTTCGGCTCAGCTGCGGCAGAACAGGAAGAGGAGAGCCCTCTCCGCCGGAGAAAAGCGCGGGCAGGAGAAAGAACAGGAGTCCGCACAAAAAGAAACAGGTGATAACGGTGGTGACAAGGACAATGCGCCGCCGTCTCCGTTTCTCGCGTCGAAGCTGCGCACGGCTGGGATGTGGTTCTTCCCAAAACTCCTCCTCCGGCCGGTATGAATTCATAACAACTCCTCCTTTCGTGATCCAGAAAAGGGACACAAATCGTTTCAGGTTCCATAAATAAGACGGAAAAAGACGTTGAAAGGTTGCACGGTCCGCAAAACTTCCCGCTCTCCGCTGGCCTTACATTGACAAACGGGCCGCACCCTCGTATAATCAAATAGAGACCCCGGCGCGCAGGGCCCAGAGCGGCTTCTGTCCGCCGGGGTGCGCCTGTCGGAATCCGGGGAACAGGCATGATTATGGAGTGCGCCCACGGGCGCGGAAAGGCGTGAAGGAAATGAGCGAAGGATGCAGCCACGATTGTGAGCACTGCAGCGAAAATTGCGGCGAGCGCAAGATGCGCCCGGAAGATTTTTTGGAAAAGCCCCATGCGATGAGCAGCATTAAAAAAGTCATTGGCGTCGTCAGCGGTAAGGGCGGCGTTGGCAAGAGCCTCGTTACTTCCCTGATGGCGGTGGAGATGAACCGGCGCGGCGCGCATGCCGCGATTCTTGACGCGGATGTGACCGGCCCCTCCATCCCGAAGGCGTTTGGCGTTCATCAGCGCGCGATGGGGAACGATCTCGGTCTCCTGCCGGTGAAAACAAAGACAGGGATCGATATCATGTCCGTCAACCTCCTGCTTGACGACGAGTGCGCTCCGGTGGTCTGGCGCGGCCCGATCATTGCGAACACGGTCAAGCAGTTCTGGACAGAGGTCATCTGGAGCGACGTGGACTATATGTTTGTGGACATGCCTCCCGGAACGGGCGACGTGCCGCTCACGGTGTTCCAGAGCATTCCGCTTGACGGCATCATCATTGTCACTTCGCCGCAGGAGCTTGTCGCGATGATCGTCTCGAAGGCAGTCAACATGGCGCAGATGATGAACGTGCCGATCGTCGGTATTGTGGAGAACATGAGCTATGTCAAGTGCCCGGACTGCGGGCGCGAGATCCGTGTGTTCGGTGAGAGCCATGTGGAGGAGGTCGCCGCGAAGTACGGCCTCAAGCTCCTTGGCCGTCTGCCGATGGATCCCGAGATGGCGAAAAACTGCGACGTCGGTCTGGTGGAGCTCTGCCATACGGAGGGCCTGCACACGGCTGCCGATGCGGTAGAGGCGCTCGAAGCCAAGCAGAAATAAACGGCAATTCCGAATTTTAGGCCCGCCGGTTCCCGTACAGGGAGCCGGCGGGCTTTTTGCTTACTGCTGACGTATGATGAGTCCCAGCCGGATCCCAAGGCGGGAAAGAATTTCGTTGGAAATGGTGCCGCACCGTCCCGCGACCTCCTCGACCGTGATGCGTTCTCCGCCGTCTTCTCCGATCAAGGTGATAATGTCGCCGCCGCGGACTTCTCCGGCGTCCGTTGCATCGATCAAAAGCTGATCCATACACAGCCGTCCAACGATCGGCACGCGCACGCCATGCAGCAGAACCTCGCCGCCTCGTTTGGGCAGATCGCGGGGGAGCCCGTCGGCATAGCCGATGGCGGCGGCCGCAAGCAGTGTGGGACGTGAAGCCGTGAATGCGAGACCGTATCCGGCGCGTTCGCCCGCTTCAAGCCGCCGGACAGAGGCGATCCGTGCCCGCAGGGAGAGAACAGGACGAAGACCGCAGCTCTCGTCGCGTTCCCCGGAGGTTTCCCACGCGCCGAAGAGGGCGAGGCCCGGCCGCGCATGGGAGCAGGGCTGGGGATGCAGGCGCAGAAGGCCGGCACTTGCCAGCAAATGGGTTTCTCCTACCGGACACCCACAGGCGCGCAGCGCCTCCGCAAGGCGGAGAAATGTGTCGGTCTGCCGGGCAGTGAACGCCTCATCGGACGGCTCAAAGCTGTTTGCGGCGCATAGGTGAGAGAAGAGACCGGTGAAGCGAAGACGCGGCAAACGGTAGATTCGCCGAAAGGATGCAAGCTCTGAAGCCGGAACGCCGAGACGGTGCATTCCCGTGTCTGCTGCAAGCTGAACCCGGACGCGCCTTCCCTGGGCGGCAAGCTGGCGCGCGTACGGTTCGTCCACTACGGCCTGGGTCAGCCGCCAGCGAACGAGGAGGCCCGCCTCGGACGGCGGCGTGTAGCCGAGGATCAGGATAGTGCCGCGTATAAACGCTTTGCGCAGCGCAATTCCCTCGCTGAGCGTTGCGACGGCAAATGAGCGTACGCCGCAGCGGCGCAGCGCACGGGCACAGGGGACGGCTCCGTGGCCGTAGGCGTCGGCCTTGAGCACGGCCATAAGCGCGCAGTGCGGTCCAGCCTGCTGTTTGAGCAGGGCTGCGTTGGATGTGAGCGCGCGCAGGTCAATCTCGCGCCAGGCCCGGCCGTTTTCCGCCGGACGTTCCGGCGCCAGCAGAGCGGCAGCGAGCGCGGGAAGGGAAGTGAGCAGCACAACGGCGAGAAAATGAAGAAAGCTGTTGTGCACCAGGTGTTTTTCCAGGCCGAGCAGCTCCGCGCCTCCCCGGACCAGTACGATGCTCCACGGGTGCAGCACATAGAAAACAGCGGAAAAACGGCGGGCCGGTTTGTCCTGCCCGCCATTTACGGAGAGCAGCAGAGAGAAGAGAAGGACAGCGCACAGCGGCAGGAGAAGATACATGCTGTCATGACGCTGCCAGCCTGCCGCTCGAAGGAGAAAGGCTTCGAGGCTCATGCCCGCAAGCGCGAGCATAAGGGCCGGAAGACACAGCCGGGGGCTGCGCCGCTTTGCGTATGCGCCGAGCAGCAGGAAGAGAGGAGCAAAGAAGATCCCGTTTCTGGTGTAGGAAAAGACGCTGAACAGCGCATCGTAAAACGCTTTTGAGGCGGGATGCGTGAAGAGAAGACCGTAATAGCTGTCGCCGCCGAGCCCGACGAGGTACAGAAGCGACGCTGCAGCGAGTCCGGCTCTCTGCCCCAGACGGCTGAGCAGAAACGCGACAACGGATCCGAGTAAAACGGCGGGAAAATACCACAGATGGTAAAACGTGCCGTCAAGAAAAACGCCGCGCACCACGTCTTCCCAGCTCGTCAGTTGACGGGCGTAAATATTCAGAGGCAGATAGAGAACGATCGCACCGAGATACAGCAGTCCCGTTTTTTTCAAAAAGCGGGGGAGGTTCCGGAAGTCCGAACGTCCGAGAAAATACCCTGTGACGAGAAAGAAAAACGGCACGGCCAGCCGGGCGAGGACGCGCGTCAGCCAGAAGTCCCCGTCCGCTGTGTACGTGGTCAGCGGAGAGGTATGGATGGCCGCCACGAGCACCGCCGCCGCGACACGGAACCGGTCCAGGGCGGGCATCTTCGCTTTCATGCGATCTCCTCCCGCACCGTGAGCAGAAATCCCCCGTCGTTGTCTCCCGAGACGGTGAAGCGCACTGCAAGCGGCAGCGTTACGCCATCCTTTCCGCAGCCTATCCGAAAGATACGCACAGCGCCGCCCCGGTATGCGATCCGCAGGCCGCCTTCGCGCAGCAGCTCCAGATATTCCTCCAGACAGAGGCCGCGCTCGGTCATAATCTGCGCGTGCGGCGTGCCGACGTAGCGGAAGTGCCATGGCTCGCAGGCGATTCCCGTGACGGCTTCCTTCCCGGCCGGGTATCGCTCGATCCAGCCGAAGAGCGGGGCGAGGCGGCGGAACTCTCCGCATACGCCGTCGCGGGGGAAATCGGGCCGGATGAAATCGATCGAGGGCGAGGCGGCGGCCAGGTCGATCGCAAGGCCCGTTTCGTGCTCACTGCAGCCGGGCAGGGCCACGTAGCTTCTTGTGAACGCTTCGCCGCTTTCGCGCATGGAGTCGTCCCAAATCTGACGCTGCTCCTCCCAGCTTCTCCAGCCGGAGACGGCGACAATTTTTCCCTGCGCTCCGGCGGCCCGGACGCACGCGGTCAGCATGCGGGCGGCGCGACGTTCCAGCAGAACGCCGTCCTGTCCGGGAAGAGCGGGGGCGAGGCGCGGCGTGGGCTGCGGCGGCAGCGGGTGGGAGGCGTTGACCAGAATCAGCGGTCCGCGTCCCGTATCTTCACGGGTGTAAACTTGCCCTCTCATGCTGTCACCTCCAGCTTCTGTCCGGAAACCTGTACGCTTTTTTCACCATTTTCTCCGGAATAGCTTTTTTGCACGGGAAGAGGCGCACGCTTCTCCGTCTGCCGTGGAGCGTTTTCCGGCGCGGCGTTTTGCCGTTCTTCCTCTTTTGCGCATTCGCAGGAAGCGTCCTCAAACGCCAACGCAATCAGGCGGTTGACAAGACGGTCGAACGAAACGCCGACAGCCCTCATCATGGAAGGAAAGCGGCTGTGTGAGGTGAATCCCGGAATCGTGTTGACCTCGTTGAAGAGAATGGTTCCGTCGGGCGTCAAAAAGAGATCAACGCGCGTAAAACCGCGGCAGCCCAAGGCACGGTAGACGGTCTTCGCCGCGCGGGCGGCTTTCTCCTCTTTTTCGGGGGAGATTCGGGCCGGACAATGAATTTTGGAGGTCTTAAGCGTGTACTTTTCTTCGTAATCAAAGAAGCCTGCCGAAAGTTCGATTTCGTCTACCCGTCCGGTGACGAGCTTATTGTTTCCTACAACGGCGCAGCCGATCTCAAAGCCGGGAACAGCTTCCTCAAGCAGAATCTCCGTGTCATGCAGGAAAGCCTTCTCAACGGCTTCGCGCAGCTCCGAGGGACGCGCCGCGCGGCTCACGCCGAAGGAGGAACCGGAGCGCACCGGCTTGACAAAAAGCGGCCAGCCGAGCGACTCCGCCGCCCGCTCTATGACGGAGAATTCCTCGCCGCGCTCAAAGACGATCCCGCGCGGGGACGGTACCCCGGCAAGGGCGGCAAGGCGGTGCGCCCTGTCCTTGTCCATCCCGAGAGCGCTGGCGAGCGTGCCGCAGCCGACGATCGGGATTCCGGCCAATTCCAGGAGGCCCTGCAGCGTGCCGTCCTCGCCGTTTTTGCCGTGCAGGACGGGAAATGCAGCGTCGATTGGGAGGAAACGCTGTCTTTCGCCAAGCAGCAGCAGACCGGGACGCGTGCGATCGGGGGAGAGGACGCACGGAACACAGCCGGGGTCGCGCTCCCAGGAGCCGTCCGGCAGCCGGTCCGGGTCGCCGGGGAAGAAGCGCCATGCCCCCTCCCGGGTGATGCCGATGGCCAGCGGGAGATATTGCTCGCGATTGATCGCCCGCAGTACTGCCTGTGCGGACTGCAGGGATACGGAATGTACCGTGGAACAGCCGCCGAAGAGGACGGCAATCGTTTTTTGACTCATCACAAATTCCTCCTTACTGGGGCTT
>ERZ1673738.2388-NODE-2388-length-24288-cov-14.017827_pt1 | contig 24288 bp, 21 predicted proteins | sample MGYA00580198_ERZ1673738 | MGnify/ENA primary metagenome ERZ1673738 (study PRJEB41218, sample SAMN15661784) | gut metagenome | host: Homo sapiens | place: Canada: London | collected 2015-08-20/2019-03-30 | study: EMG produced TPA metagenomics assembly of...
TAAAACGTTGGATAGCAAGAAAAACCTTTAGTGAGGGATCAAACTTGGGTTAAAGAACGTTTGGAGAAAGGAAGACATCGTCACATCAAAGAATGGACTAATGAAAACCTTTCTCCTAATTTGACCGTGAAACGCATCAATACCTTAGGGAAAAAATGCGTCGGATTTTAAACGGATTTTGAACACCCTACCTGTAAGGGCAAAAGCCTTATATCTTGCCTGGATTTTTAAAGCTTTTGCCCTTACAGGGCGACAGGTTTGCGTCCGTAATAACCCAGGGCGATGCCCTGGGCTATGAGCTTCTGCCCTTTCAGGGCGTGTGGAGCTTCTGCCCTTTACCTTTCCCTTCGGCCGGTGACCGTTGGTTCAGGGCGTGTGGAGCTTACTTGCGAAACTTGAGTAACAAAAGTAGAGCTTACTTGTGAAACTTGAGTAACAAAAAGTATCTTGTTGTTTTCCCTATTCAGCAAGTGGCTTATAGGATCTCCAGCACCATCTCGGCCACTTCCTCGGGCGTGTTGAAGAGCATGCCCTCCTCCAGGTCCGCGTCGCTGAGCGAGTCGAGGTAGGTCTTGGCCGTTTCCTCGTCGGTGCGCGGCGCTCCGTCCTTGTCCTTGGCCTGGAGAATGGTCTGGAGGACGGCCTGCCGATATTCCGCCACCGTCATCATTCGGCGTTGCGCTTGACGACGGAACCGCTGGCCTGGTGGGTGGCCAGGACGAGCACCTCGGCGATCTGGACATGGGCCGGCGCGCTGGCCGCATAGTAGGCCACGTCGGCGATGTCCTCGCCCGTGAGCGGCTTGATGCCCTGATAAACACTGTTGGCCCGCTCGTCGTCGCCGTGGAAGCGGACGTTGCTGAAATGGGTCTCCACCAGTCCCGGCTTGATATTGGTCACGCGGATGCGCGTGTGGGCCGTGTCGATGCGCAGTCCGTCGGTGATCATCTTCACCGCCGCCTTCGTGCCGCAATAGACGTTGCCGTTGGCGTAGGCAGCGTCGCCAGCCACCGAACCGATGTTGATGATCTCGCCACGGTTGCGCTCCACCATGCCCGGCACGAGCGCGCGGCTCACGTAGAGCAGGCCCTTGATGTTGGTGTCGATCATCGTGTTCCAGTCGTCGAGGTCGCCACCCTGCAGCGGGTCGAGGCCCAAGGCCAGTCCGGCGTTGTTGATCAGCACGTCGATCTCGGCCCAGTCGGCCTCCAGACTGCCGCAGACGTCAAACACCTGCTGCTGGTCTCTCACGTCGAAGCAGAGCGTCTTCGCACGCACGCCCAGCGCCTCGATGCGCTCGGCCAGCGCCTGGAGCAGGTGGTCTCTGCGGCCCGTGATGATCACGTCGTAGCCCTCTTTGGCAAAGCGCAGCGCGCAAGCCTCACCGATGCCGCTCGTCGCGCCGGTGACCATACAAATCTTTCTCTTTTCCATATCTTTTTTCTGTCAAGGGCGGGAAGGTCGGCCCCTCCCGCCCAAAGGTTATTCTACATCACGCCGTCCTCGCGCAGTTTCTCCTGCCACTTCCAGGCGCTGCGGAGCACGTCGGCCAGGGGCGTGTCCGCCTTCCAGCCCAACACCTGGTTGGCCTTGGTGCAGTCGCCCCAAATCTTCTCAATGTCGCCCTCGCGGCGCGGACCATACTTCCAGTTGAGTTTCACGCCCGTGGCCTCCTCGAAGGTCGTGACGATCTCCAGCGTGGAGTTGCCCTTGCCCGTGCCGATGTTGAAATACTCGATCGGTTCGGTCTCCTGGTCCAGCACGCGCGCCATAGCGGCCACATGCGCCTTGGCCAGGTCCACGACATAGATGTAGTCGCGGATGCAGGTGCCGTCGGGCGTGTCGTAGTCGTTGCCGAAGATGGTCAGTTGCTCGCGGATGCCCATCGCCGTCTGCGTGACGTAGGGGATGAGGTTGTTGGGCACGCCGTTGGGCAGTTCGCCGATGAGCGCCGAGGGATGGGCACCGATGGGGTTGAAGTATCTCAGGACGATGCTCTTGACGGCCGCGCCGCTATGGATGAAGTCGTAGATGATCTGCTCGTTGATCTCCTTAGTGTTGCCATAGGGCGAGGTGGCCTTCTGGTGGGGCGCGTCCTCCGTGACGGGCAGGTTCTCGGGGTTGGGCTGTCCATAGACCGTGCAACTGCTGGAGAAGATGATGCCCTTGACGCCATAGGCGGGCATGAGCTCCAGGAGGTTGATGAGTGAGACAACATTGTTGCGGTAGTAGAGCAGGGGAAGCTGGACGCTCTCGCCCACGGCCTTGGAGGCGGCGAAGTGGATGATGCCCGCGATGGCCGGATACTTTTGGAACACGGCCTCCGTGGCAGCCTTGTCGCGCAGATCTACCTGCTCGAAGGCCGGGCGCACACCCGTGATCTTCTCGATGCCGTCGAGCACCTCTATCTTGGAGTTGGAAAGGTTGTCGATGATGACCACGTCGTAGCCAGCCTCGATCAGTTCCACGGTGGTATGGCTACCGATGAAGCCCGTTCCGCCCGTCACTAAAATTGTCTGTTTCATGTAAGTTTTCTCTTTTAGTTTCTGTAAATGTCGGCTATGGCGAAGCCTCCCCGGGGCAGGTCGTGTCCCGGGTCCGCCATCGCCACGCTATGGAAATAACGCCAAATCGTGTTTTTTATTTCCTCTAAGTGGCAAAAAGAGCCACAAAGGTTTTGCCAAAGCGCGTCCCGTGGCATGGTTTTGCACGGTTGGCGAGCAAAAAACGGGCTGGAAGTCGTGTATCTCGTTTTTTATTGCTACTTTTGCATTTTGAAATTACAATACAAGAATGGACCATATACGGAATTTTTGCATCATAGCCCATATCGATCACGGCAAGAGCACCCTGGCCGACCGTCTGTTGGAGCGCACCAAGACCATCCAAGTCACGGAGGGTCAGATGTTGGACAACATGGATTTGGAGCGCGAGCGCGGCATCACCATCAAGAGCCACGCCATCCAGATGGAGTACACGATGGAGGGAAAGAAATATTTGCTCAACCTGATAGACACGCCGGGCCACGTCGATTTCTCCTACGAGGTGTCGCGAAGCATTGCCGCCTGTGAGGGCGCGCTGCTCATCGTCGATGCTACACAGGGCGTGCAGGCGCAGACCATCAGCAATCTCTATATGGCCATCGAGCACGACCTGGAGATCATCCCGGTCATCAACAAGATAGACATGCCCAACGCCATGCCCGAGGAGGTGGAGGACGAGATCGTCGATCTGCTCGGCTGCGAGCCCGGGGAGATCATCCGGGCCTCGGGCAAGACGGGAGAGGGCGTCGATGACATCCTCCGCGCCGTCGTGGACCGCATCCCCGCGCCGACGGGCGACAAAGAAGCGCCGCTGCAGGCCCTCATCTTCGACTCGGTCTTCAACTCCTTTCGCGGCATCATCACGCTGGTGAAGATCGATAACGGCGTGGTGCGCAAGGGCGACAAGGTGAAGTTTTTCAACACCGGCCAGGAGTATGACGCCGACGAGGTGGGCGTGCTGAAAATGGACATGGTGCCCAAGGCGCAGCTCACTGCCGGCGAGGTGGGCTATATCATCAGTGGCATCAAGGACGCCAAGGAGGTGAAGGTGGGCGACACCGTCACCCACGTCGAACGGCCCTGCTCCAAGGCCATCGAGGGATTCCTGGAGGTGAAGCCGATGGTCTTTGCCGGCGTCTATCCCATCGACCCCAACGACTACGAGAACCTGCGCGCCTCGCTGGAGAAACTGCAGCTCAACGACGCCTCGCTGACCTTCCTGCCGGAGAGCTCCCAGGCCCTCGGCTTCGGATTCCGCTGCGGATTCCTCGGACTGCTCCACATGGAGATCATCCAGGAGCGACTGGACCGCGAGTTCAACATGGACGTGATCACGACCGTCCCCAACGTCAGCTACATGGTCTATGACAAGCAGGGAGAGGTGAAGGAGGTACACAACCCCTCGGGACTGCCCGACGCGACGATGATAGACCATATCGAGGAACCGTTTATCAAGGCCAGCATCATCACCTCCAGCCAGTTTATCGGACCGATCATGAAGCTCTGCCTCGACAAGCGCGGCGAGCTCGTGAGCCAAAACTACGTCAGCGGCAACCGACTGGAGCTCGTCTTCATGATCCCGCTGGGCGAGATCGTCATCGACTTCTACGACAAGCTCAAGAGCATCTCCAAGGGCTACGCTTCGTTCGACTACCATATCGACTCGTTCCGCCCCTCGAAGCTGGTCAAGCTCGACATCCTGCTCAACGGCGAGCCTGTCGATGCCCTCTCCACGCTGACCCACGAGAGCAACGCCGTGGCCTTTGGACGCAGAATGTGTGAGAAACTCAAGGAACTGATACCGCGCCAGCAGTTTGACATTGCCATCCAGGCGGCCATCGGAGCGAAGATCATCGCACGCGAGACGGTGAAGCAGGTGCGCAAGGACGTGACGGCGAAGTGTTATGGCGGAGATATCAGCCGCAAGCGCAAGCTCCTCGAAAAGCAGAAGAAGGGCAAGAAGCGCATGAAGCAGGTCGGCAACGTGCAGGTGCCTCAGAAGGCGTTCCTGGCCGTGCTGAAATTGGACTAACCGCCGGAGGATCATCTTTCGGCCAACAAGATATATAAAAGGAGAAAAGAGGAGACACGATGAGAGAACCGATAGCAACCCCCAGGGAGGTGGCCCGCGAATTGGCACGCAAGTACAGTACGATGACCCACGAGGAGCTCGACGTGCTGGAGAGCGTGCTGGTGCCCATGAAGTTCAGCAAGGGCGAGATAATCCTAAGGGAGGGCGAGGTCTGCCGCAACATCTACTATGTGGAGCGCGGACTGATCCGCCAGTTCTACTTCAAGAACGGCAAGCAGATCACGGAGCACCTGGGGGTGGACCACACCATCTTCATGTGCATCGAGAGCCTGTTTCACGAAGAGCCCACCCATCTGCAGGTAGAGGCCCTGGAGGCCTCCTATATCTATGCGCTCCCCAAGCATCGCCTGGAGCAGGTGGCCCTCCACAACGTGAACATACAGATCCTCTTTCGCAAGATATTGGAGGAGAGCCTCGTGATCTCGCAGGTCATGGCCGACCTCGTGCGCTTCGAGACGGCACAGGAGCGCTACCGCAAGTTTTGCAAGTTGGCGCCGCAGATCGTCCTCCGCGCACCGCTGGTCTATGTGGCCAGTTTTCTCCAGATGACGCCGGAGACGCTGAGCCGCGTACGCAGCAGCACCCTGCTCGATTAGCCCCGAGTGGGGGAGGGCGAGCGCCTGGGCGGGCCCCGGAGAGATGGGGCGCCGCGCGTGCGCTATATAAATTAGGTAGAGAGAACAAAGTATAATCATGACAAAATCATAAAAAGACATGAAACCGACATTACTTCTTTTGGCTGCCGGCATGGGTAGCCGCTACGGCGGGCTGAAGCAGCTCGACGGACTTGGACCCAATGGTGAGACCATCATGGACTACTCCATATACGACGCCATCCAGGCGGGATTTGGCAAGATCGTCTTCGTCATCAGAAAAGACTTCGAGGAGCAGTTTCGCAAGCAGGTCCTCGCCAAGTATGAGGGCCACATCCCCGCAGAGCTCGTCTTCCAGAGCCTCGACGCCCTCCCCGAGGGATTCACCACGCCCGAGGGCCGCGTGAAACCGTGGGGCACCAACCATGCCGTACTGATGGCCAAGGACGTCATCAAGGAGCCGTTCTGTGTCATCAACTGCGACGACTTCTACAACCGCGACACCTTCATGGTCATCGGCAAGTATCTCTCCGAGCTCCCCGAGGGCAGCAAGAATCGCTATGCGATGGTGGGTTTCCGCGTGGGCAATACGCTCAGCGAGAACGGAACGGTATCGCGTGGCATCTGCACGACCGACGCCGAGGGCAACCTGGCCACCGTCGTGGAGCGCACGAAGATAGAGCGCAGGGACGGCGCCGTGCAGTATAAGGACGACGACGACCAGTGGGTGACGACGCCCGACAACACGCCGGTATCGATGAACGTATGGGGATTCACGCCCGACTATTTCGACTATAGCGAGGACTACTTCAAGAGCTTCCTCTCCGATCCGGAGAACATGGCCAACCTGAAGGCCGAGTTCTTCATCCCGCTGATGGTCAACAAGCTCATCAACGACGGTACGGCGGCTGTCAAGGTCCTCGATACCACCAGCCATTGGTTTGGCGTCACCTATCCTGCCGATCGTCAGGGCGTCGTGGATCGCATCCAGCGCCTCGTCGATGAGGGCGTCTATCCCGCCAAACTGTTCTAATCGTATCACCAACCATTTCTACATGGAAATCAACCTTCTGGACGACAGTCAGCTTGCTCTGTTGCAGCAGCTGACTGCCGGTGCCAGTTCCGTGGTAGCCACGGTCCATAAGTCGCCCGACGGAGATGCCATCGGATCGATGTTGGCCTGGGCGCAGTATCTGCAGGCTCTGGGCAAGGAGGTCACCTGCGTGATCCCCGATGCCGCTCCCGACTTCCTGATGTGGCTCCCAGGATCGCAGACGCTGCTCCGCTACGACAAGCATCCCGACCGCGCGAAGGAGGCCTTCGACAAGGCCGACCTCGTCTGCTGTCTCGACTACAACGACCTCTCGCGCACAGGTGACATGGCGGACATCATTGCCCAGTCGAAGGCGCCCCGATTGCTCATCGACCACCATGTGGGCCCGACCGTCGAGGCGGCGCTCTCGGTGTCTCATCCTGCGATGTCGAGCACGTCGGAACTCGTCTTCCGCCTGCTGTGGCAGTTGGGCGCCTACGACGAGATGACGCTGCAGATGGCGCAATGTATCTACTGCGGCATGATGACGGACACGGGGGCCTTCACCTACAACTCCAATGCGCCAGCCGTCTATCTCATTATCAGCCACCTGCTGGAGAAGGGCGTGGACAAAGACCGCGTCTATAACCGCGTCTATAACAACTACTCGCCACAGGCCATCAAGTTCAGGTCCTATGTGATCTTCAAGAAACTGCGCGTCCTGCCGGCCTCCCATGCGGCCTACTACACCGTCACGCGCGACGAAATGCGACGTTTCCAGTTTGTCAGGGGCGACCTGGAGGGCGTGGTCAACATCCCGCAGAAGATCAAAAAACTCAAACTCTCCATCTCGCTGCGCGAGGATACCGAGAAGGACCAGGTCATACGCGTCAGCCTCCGTTCGGGCAATGGGTTCCACTGCCGCAAGATGGCGGAGGAGTTCTTCAACGGCGGAGGACACGAAGACGCGGCAGGCGGACGCCTGGAGTGCTCCATCGAGGAGGCCGAGCAGGTGGTCCTCCGAGCCATCATGGCCTACAAGGAGCAGCTGCGATGACCCCTCGCGGCCCAGGATCATGGTCCGTAGGGCAGTATTTAATGTCAAAAGTAGCTAAAAATGGGCGTCGTCTTATGGTGGAATAGACGATTTGCTATAACTTTGCAGTAAGATATTATTGAACGTAAAAGATTCCGATGAAGAAAACGCTTTTTCTCCTCCTCCCGCTCGCAGCTCTGCTCTGGTCGGCGTGCAGCAATGACGAGACCTATGCTGACCAGCGCAAGCGAGAGAACGGAGCCATCCGCCAGTATCTCAACGACAGCAGCGTGACGGTCATCTCCGAACGCCAGTTTTTCGATCAAGACACGATGACCGACGTGAGCAAGAACGAGTTTGTGCTGCTCGAGTCTTCGGGCATCTATCTCCAAATCGTAGAGAAGGGTTGCGGAGAGAAAATCAAGGATGGCGAGACGGCCACCGTGCTCTGCCGATTCACCGAGCGCAACCTCCTCACCGATAGCATCATCGCCACCAACAACATCCTCTATTTCAGCGCGCTGGTCGACAAGATGTCGGTCACGAACACCTCCGGCACCTTCACGGCCTCCTTCGACCCCACGTCGAGTGTGATGTATCAAGTCTATGGAAGAAGTTCCGGCAGCACGCAGGTGCCCAACGGATGGCTTTCCCCGCTGCCTTACATCAAGGTGGGTAGGCCGCTCTCGCCCGACGACCGCATCGCCCGCGTGCGCATCATCGTACCCTCCACCGAGGGCACCTATGCGGCCACGATGTCGGTCTATCCGTGTCTCTACGATATCACCTACGAGCGCGGAAGATAACATGCAATTACAAAACTAAAGAGAAAATATGACACTGATCAAATCCATTTCCGGCATCCGTGGAACCATCGGAGGCCCTACCGGCGATACGCTCAACCCGTTGGACATCGTCAAGTTTACCACGGCGTATGCCAAGTTTATCCGTCAGAGCGACCCGACGGGCAGCAACTGTATCGTGGTAGGCCGCGACGCGCGCATCTCGGGCGACATGGTCCGACTGGTGGTCTGCGGCACACTGATAGGAATGGGCTATGACGTGCTCGATATCGGGCTTGCCACGACCCCGACCACCGAACTGGCCGTACGTATGAGTCATGCTGCAGGTGGCATCATCGTCACCGCCAGCCACAACCCGCGCCAGTGGAACGCGCTCAAGTTGCTCAACCACGAGGGCGAGTTCCTCACCAAGGACGACGGCAACGCCGTGCTCGCCATGGCGGAGAAGGAGGACTTCGACTATGCTGATGTCGATCATATAGGCACTTACCGCCAGGACGACAGTTTCGACGACCGCCACATCGAGGCCGTCCTCGCGCTCGACCTGGTCGATACGGAGGCCATCCGCAAGCGTGGATTCCGCGTCGTTGTCGATGCGATCAACTCCGTCGGCGGCGTCATCCTGCCGAAGCTCCTCGACCGACTGGGCGTCGGCTACACCATCCTCAATGGCGAGGCCAATGGCGACTTCGCCCACAATCCGGAGCCGCTGGAGAAGAATCTCGGAGGCATCATGGGCGAGGTGGCAGCAGGAGGCTATGACCTCGGCATCGTCGTCGATCCCGACGTCGATCGTCTCGCCTTCATCCAGGAGGACGGCAAGATGTATGGCGAGGAATATACGCTCGTCAGCGTGGCCGACTACATCCTCGATCATGTGAAGGGAGCCACCGTCTCCAACCTCAGTTCTACGCGCGCCCTGCGCGACGTCACCGAGCGTCATGGCTGCCAGTATTTTGCCTCTGCCGTCGGCGAGGTCAATGTCACCACCAAGATGAAGGAGGTGGGTGCAGTCATCGGTGGCGAGGGCAATGGCGGCGTCATCTATCCCGAGAGCCACTACGGTCGCGACGCCCTGGTCGGCATCGCCATTTTCCTCAGTTCGCTGGCACAGAAGGGACTGACGTGCAGTGAGCTCCGCAAGACGTTCCCGACCTATTATATTGCCAAGAACCGCATCGACCTCACGCCCGACACCGATATGGATGCCATCCTGGGCAAGGTCAAGGAGCGCTTCGGATCGATGGACGACGTGCGGGTAACGGATATTGATGGTGTGAAACTCGACTTCCCGACGAAGTGGGTCCACCTCCGCAAGAGCAATACTGAGCCCATCATGCGCGTCTATAGCGAGGCGGCTACGATGGAGGAGGCCGACGCCCTGGGCAAGGAGCTCATGGACGTGGTCTATGAAATGACGAAGTAGGAGAGGGTACTACCCCCTACAGCCTGTATCTTTATGAGGCATCTGTCCGGCGTCAAGCGCCAGGCAGGTGCCTTGTCCATAAAACCTATTTTCCGATTCTAACGAGATCTTTTGCCCAATGGATCATTTGTTTCAGCTGCAGTTCGCATGCTTCCTGTTCATGCTGTTCAATGCGTTCACCCTCGCCGTCACCCGTCTCCAGACGCGATGGCTCAATCCGCGCTATGAGCGCGCACGATGGTTGATCTTTGTCGGCATCATGGGCTTGGCGGCGCACTATCTGATGCAGATGCGCTATGGGTTCAGGGCCGTTGACGACGCGGTGGGTGCCACGGTCAATGCCCTCGTCTATGCGCCCTGTTTCTCGCTCATCTCGATGGGCATCTTCCATATCGAGGCCACCCATGTCCGCAGGGGGAGGGTCTATGCGGTCTGCGCGGCGATCAACCTGGCGATCTTCGCCTGTTTCTTCATCGGCTGCTTCCACTATGGCAGCATGCGCATCGGGGCCTGGCTCTATGCCATGCAGGCCCTCTTTGCCGCCAATGTGGTCTATTGCATCGTCGTCATCGTCCGCGAGATCATCAAGCGCCGTCGTCTGCTGGAGACGATGGCGGGCGTCGACATCATGCCCTATGTACGCTACTCCCGCGCCAGCCTCCTCATCCTCTTCTTCCCCGCCGTGGTATCGCCCTTTGCCATCATCTCCACCAAGTTGCTGTATTTTTTGGCTCCCCTGGGTCTCATGGCTTTCCTCTTCTTCGTCCTGAGTTTCGTGGCCCTGGGCTACAGCTATCAGCCGAAGGAGTCGCTGCTCGACGAAGAGGCGGAGGAAAAGGTCAGCCCTGCTGTCGTAGTCGCTCAGCAAGAGAAGACGGTAGCACAACAGGCCGCCGCGGCTCATAGTGTCGCTTCTCCTGGTGTCGATTCTCCTGGCGAGGCGGCTCCATGCGATGGGGCTCATGCTGGCGTAACTTCTGCCTATGGGGCTCCTACCAACGCGTCTCGTACCCATACGCCTCATGCTGGCACAACCCCTGATAACGCAACGCCTGATAACGCATTTCATGCCGACGCGGCCCATGCAGCCGACCAGGCGGAGGAGACGCAAACTGCCTCGCTGATGCCTGAGGATCGAAGAAAGCAGATCCAGCAGCGGCTGGACGAATGGTGCGCGGCGATGGGCTATAAGGATGGGGGGGGGTGAACCTCCTCTCCCTCTCCCATGCGATCCATGTCTCGAAAGACGAACTCACGATATACTTCGACCAGTCTCTGAAGACTACGTTCCGGATATGGCTGAGCGACATCCGCTTCGCTGCGGCCAAGAAAATGATGATTGCCAACCCCGATTACAGCAATGATATCATCTCCTCCGAATGTGGTTTTACTTCCCGCACCCACCTCTACCGCATCTTCAAGGCGCGTGAGGCGTGTACGCCGACCGTTTGGCGGGAGCGCTATTTGGCCGGATCCCACGATTCGGATGCGTCTCTTTCGTAGCAGGGAGACGAGCCCTTTTCTTCGTATCTGAAGATTCCCTTTTCTCCGTATCTGAAGATCCCTTTTCTGATATTTGACGGCTCTTTCCTTGGTTTCTTAAAATATGTAAACGCAACCGCTCCTGGCTATGAACCATTGTCTCTTTGGTAGGAAGGAGACAACTATTTACCACCAAAGAGACACCTGGACAGGGCAATGCGACACCCTGTCTCGCTTCTTTTCCCTACTTTTGTACTAATAATCGCGTCGGAAAAGTCCGTACGCGGCAGAGGCAGAGTCTTTGTCGTGTGCGCCCGACGGACTAATCTTGAAGACAATAATCAAAAACAAGAAATAAAAGTATGAAGAAAAAAAAGTATCTCAAGCCCCAGGTTGACGTCGCGCAGACTGGGCCGTGCATGATGATCAACCCCTCGCAGGTAAAAATTTATAAAGGGCGCTTTCAGACTCGACAGGAACTGGTGGACGCCGAATTTACCTTAGACGAGGACGGTTTCCTCTGGGGGGAATAGACAGCCTATTGCCCCTTCTTTCTATCACAACCAACGAATGGTGCCTTGGCGCACCTAAACTAAAATAAAAATGACTATCAACATGATCAAGAAAATGACCCAATATCTATTGCAGCGCCGATGCACGCTCTCGCTCTTGCTGATGCTTATGCTCCTGCAGCCCGCGATGGCGCAGGCACAAACGCGAATAATGTATGCGAGATTGGACCGAGAGACTCAGACCCTCACGCTCTATTATGACACGAATTTCGTTGAAGGGAACGATCAAGGTATTTCCCATAGTCCCTTGTGGCAGCAATTAGATGAAAGAAAAAAAATAAAAAGCGTGGTCTTTGACGAGAGTTTCAAGGATGCACGGCCCAAAGATTGTGGAGCCTGGTTTTGGTTGTTCGAAGCTTTGACAACGATTGAGCACTTGGACTATTTGAACACGTCAGAGGTCGATGATATGCGATTAATGTTCTCCTCCTGTGCCAGCTTGGAAACACTTGATTTGTCTTCCTTTAATACGGAAAAGGTCAAATACATGTATGCTATGTTTGATGGCGCTAAGAATCTACGCTCAATCAAGTTGCCCAAAGGCTTCATAGGCAGCAGCGTGACTGATCTCAATGCAACGTTCAAAGGTTGCGAAAGTCTTACCGAACTCGATCTATCCGGTTCTAATTCTGAAAACGTGAAAGACATGAAAGCGATGTTCTATGGCTGTAGGGCGCTTTCCAAGCTCGATCTTACTGATTTTAAAACTGGACAAGTAACCACTATGGAGAATATGTTCTGCATTTGTAGCACGCTTGAAACCCTCGATGTCTCCAGTTTTAATACCGAAAACGTGACCACTATGCTAGGAATGTTCAATAATTGCTCGTCACTTCGGAGTCTCGATCTCCCTGGCTTTAATACTGCAAATGTGACGCAAATGTCATCAATGTTCGAAAAATGCTCGTCACTTCGGAGTCTCGATCTCAGCAGTTTCAATACCAGAAAGGTGGCTTACATGCAAAACATGTTTCAAGGATGTACTAACCTTGAAAGTATTGATTTAAGCAGTTTTGATACGGAGAACATGAAATCTATGACTGGGATGTTCTTCTCATGTACGAAGCTTGAAACGCTTGATCTCTCCTCGTTTGCAACGCCCAAAATGGTTTCCATGGTTGATGCGTTTAGTAATTGCAAAAACCTCAAGAAGATCTACGTCACTTCTGCATTTACTACAGATAAAGTAACCCTAGATTTTTCGATTTTTGACGGATGTGTTAATCTGCCCAACTATAACCCTAATAAGACGGGTGTGGAGATGGCTCACACGGGAGAGGGAGGTTATCTCACGGCTGCTACTGCCAGTTGGGTGCGATGGGATGCGCCAACCGGCACGCTCTCCTTCCATCGCGGCGCCACGAAGCCTGCGGGCGACAACATCCTTGATTTGGGCTATGGAAATAATCCGAATTGGGACACCCATGCTGCAGAAATTCAGAAGGTGGTCTTCAAAGCCGGTTTCCGGGATGAAACCCACACGACGTGCTCCAAATGGTTTAGTGGTTGTACGAATCTTACCAGCATAGAGGGTATCGAAAACCTCAACACGTCCAACGTCAAGTATATGAACGAGATGTTTGGCCAGTGTTCGAACCTCGAAACGCTCGACCTGTCCCATTTCAACACAGAGAAAGTAGGAAATATGAGCAATATGTTCAATGGATGCACAAAACTCCATGATCTCAACATTTCTAGTTTTAATACGGAGAATGTGACAAACATGTACGGAATGTTCTATGGCTGCTCAAGTTTGGATTCGCTCGATTTGTCTCACTTCAATACAAGGTATGTGCGAAACGATCAAATGAACTACATGTTCAATGGTTGCAGTAGTCTTAGCTATCTTAACGTATCCAACTTTACAACTGATAAGCCCGGCATGCAGCTGGATGGGTTGTTCCAGGGATGCAGTAGCCTTCAAACGCTTGATCTGTCCAGTTTCGACATCAGTGGGGCAGGTTCTGTTAATTACTTGTTTGATGGATGCTCCGCGCTTCAGACTATCTATGTCAGCGATCTTTTCAAAATCAAATATGGAGTCAAAAGTTCAAATATGTTCCGCGACTGCCATTTACTGAAAGGCGCTATCTCCTTCGAACCTACAAAGAAAAATGAGACTTACGCGAACTACAAATCGGGTTATCTCACCAAGAAGGTTGGCACGAATGGAAATGAGATTATTGGAGCCACAGGCTACCCACTCACCATCGACGCACTGCCTTTGGATGACAGCAAGGCATACAAGCTCTACGAAGACTGCGACGTGAACAACGCTTCCTACGAACGAGAGGTAAAGTCTGAATGGGCTACGCTCTGTCTGCCCTATACCATCCATCCCAGTTCGGAGAACAACACCTGCTACTTCTATACCCTAAAGTCGGTAGGAGCGGAGAGTGTCGAGCTGATGCGCGTGGAGGAAGGCGTGATAGAGGCAGGCCAGCCTGTCGTCGTTCGCAAGAAAAACGCTGAAAAGACCAGCTTCCGCGTCGTAAGTGGTACGGCTACTCCCGATGAGAAGGCGAAGGCCGTGACAAAACCCACGAATAGGGAGACGGGCCATCGACTGATGGGTACGTTTGCCCCCATCGAACTCGCCGACGATTGCTATTTCATTGCCAAGAACCTGTTCCGCCTGGTCAGCGACTACAAGCTTGCTGCCACCGGCGTGAAGATAGCTGCCTACCGCGCCTATATCCAGCCCGAGGGTACGGTGGAGGGTGGATCCGCACAACTCACCATCGGCGTGGATGAAGGCACCAACCAGGTAGATGCCGCCACCCTTGTCGATCTGCTCAACGACACCGAGGCGGAATACTACGACGTGCAGGGCCGCCGCATCCCGCAGTTGCAGCGAGGCATCAACATCGTCAAGGTTGGCTCCAATGTCATGAAGGTCTTCTGCCCCCGATAACTTCCCGTAGCGACTCGCTTTCGCGCTTCGCTTCCCGCGTGTCGCTTTCGCGCTTCGCCTCCCGCGTGTCGCCCACAACCACGCATAAGTAAGCCGCCCGAACCAGTCAAAAGCTGATTCGGGCGGCATCTTTTTTTATGCAGTCTTGATCAGGAGGAAGCGCCCCATTTTTTAGTCTTCGTCCTTCTGCTCAGCCTCATGCTCGGCGATGAGCTTCTGCTGGATGTCGTTGGGCACCAGCTCGTAGCTTGCAAACTTCGTCGAGAAGCTGGCGCGTCCGCCCGTGAGGGAGCTGAGCGCGATGCTGTAGTTGGAGAGCTCCTTCAAAGGAATCTTCGCCTGCAACTTCTGGTAGCCAGCCTCGCTGTCCATGCCCATGATCATGGCGCGGCGGCCCTGCAGGTCGCTCATCACGTCGCCCATGTAGTCGGCCGGCACATAGACCTCCAGGTCGTAGATCGGCTCCAGGATCTTCGGACCAGCCTGCTTGAAGGCGTCGGAGAAGGCGTGGCGCGCGGCGAGCATGAAGGAGAGCTCGTTGCTATCCACCGGGTGCATCTTGCCATCATAGACGATCACACGCACGTCGCGGGCGTAGCTACCCGTCAGCGGACCGTGCTCCATGCAGTCCATGATACCCTTGAGGATGGCGGGCATGAAGCGTGCGTCGATGGCACCACCGACCACGGAGTTGATGAAGACGAGCTTGCCGCCCCACTCCAGGTCCACTTCTTCGCGGCCCTTGATGTTCATCTTGAACTCCTGACCGTTGATGTTGAACGTCGTCGGATCGGGCATGCCCTCGGCGTATGGCTCCACAATCAGGTGGACCTCACCAAACTGTCCAGCACCACCCGACTGCTTCTTGTGGCGGTAGTCGGCGCGAGAGAGTTTCGTGATGGTCTCACGATACGGGATGCGCGGCTCCTCAAACTTCACGGCGAGTTTCTCGTTGTTCTCCATACGCCATTTCAGTGTGCGCAGGTGGAACTCTCCCTGTCCGTGGACGATCGTCTGGCCCAGTTCCTTGCTCTGCTCCACCACCCATGTCGGGTCCTCCTGGCGCATCTTGAGCAGGGCTGCCATCATCTTCTCCGTATCGCTCTCGTTGACGGCCTTGATGGCGCGTGAATACTTGGAGTTGGGATATTTGATGAAGTCGAAACGCTCCTCCGTACCCTTGCCGTTGAGCGTGTTGCCCGTCTTGACATCCTTCAGTTTCACGGTGCAGCCCAGGTCGCCCGCGTTGAGCTGATCCACGGGGATGCGGTTGGCACCTGCACAGGCGAAGATCTGTCCGATGCGCTCCTTGCTGCCACGGTCGGCGTTGGCCAGGTCGTCGCCCGGCTTGATCGATCCGCTCATCACTTTGAAGTAGCTCACCTCGCCGATATGCGGCTCCATACCCGTCTTGAAGAAGTAGATGCTCTCCGGACCGTTGGAGTCGGGTGTCACCTCCTCACCACGCGTGTTATGGACCTTCGGCATCTCGCTGACGAAGGGCACGACATTGCCCAGGAACTCCATCAGGCGCTGCACACCCATGTCCTTGTGGGCATCGACGCAGAACACCGGGAAAATGTTGCGCATCACCAGGCCCTTGCGGATACCCTCGCGCATCTCGTCCTCCGTGAGCGTCTCCTCCTCGAAGAACTTCTCCATCAGTGCCTCATCGTTCTCGGCGGCAGCCTCCACGAGCGCCTTGTGGAGCTCCATGGCCTTCTCCATCTCCTCGGCGGGAATCTCCTCGCGCTTCGGTGCGCCACCGTCCGGACCCCATGAGAGTTTCTTCATGATGAGCACGTCGATGATCTCGTGGAAGTCGGGACCCGTCTGGACGGGATATTGTATCTGCACGCACTTCGGACCATAGATGTCCTTCATGCTTTGGATGAGTTGATCAAAGTCGCATTTGTCGCTGTCAAGCTGGTTGACGAGGAAGATGACCGGCTTGTGCAGCTTTTCGGTATATCGGAAGTTGTTCTGTGTGCCAACCTCCGGGCCATACTGGCCATTGATGAGTATGACGGCTTGGTCGGTGACGTTGAGGGCCGTGATGGCCCCCCCCACAAAGTCGTCGCTACCCGGACAATCGATAATATTGAGCTTTTTGCCATTCCACTCTGCATGGAATACGGTGGGGAAGACCGAATAGCCGTACTCCTGCTCCACAGGGAAATAGTCGCTTACCGTGTTCTTGGCTTCTACGGAGCCACGACGCTTGATGATACCAGCTTCGAAAAGCATACTCTCGGCAAGTGTGGTCTTGCCGCTACCCGCACTGCCAATCAAGGCAATGTTTTTAATCTCATTTGTCTGATATACTTTCATATCGGATAGATTTAAGCGATTAATAATATCGTTATTTACTTGTAGGGTAATTGAAAGAGGACAGGCATTTCTGTCATTTCGCCCACTAAATTAGGCATTTTTTTTGTAAAAGCCAAACAACGATGGCAAAAGTACTCTATTTTTTAAAATTAATTAGTACTTTTGCAAGTGAAATGACAGGATTATACATACATATACCATTTTGTGCCAGTCGTTGCGTCTATTGCGGATTTTATTCGACGACGCTTCCCGCGCTGCGCGATGCCTACGTCGATGCCCTCTGCCAGGAATTGCCGTTGCGGGCGGAGGAATTGCCCGCCGACGAGGCCATCACGACGATCTATCTCGGGGGTGGCACACCGAGTCAGCTCACAACGGATCAGCTCGACCGTCTCTTCTCCTATATATATAAGGTATATAGGCCGCAGCCTGTCGAGGTGACGATGGAGTGTAATCCTGACGACATTACCCCAGCGTTTGCGGATTGGATTGCCCAATCGCCCATCGACCGCATCTCGATGGGGGCGCAGACCTTCTCCGACGACCGCCTGCGCTTGCTACGCCGTCGCCATACGGCTGCTGAGGTGCGACGGGCCACGACGCTGCTGCGCCAGGCGGGCATCTGCAATATCTCCATCGACCTGATGTTCGGATTTCCGGGCGAGACCCTCGCCGACTGGGAACAGGACATCGACGAGGCCCTCCGTCTCGGCGTGGAGCATATCTCGGCCTATAGTCTGATGTACGAGGAGGGGACGACGCTCCATCGCTGGCTCAGCGAGGGGCGCATTCAAGAGATCGACGACGACCTCTCGCTCCGCATGTACGACTGCCTGGTGGACCGGCTTACTGCTGCCGGCTACCGCCACTACGAGATCAGCAACTTTGCCTTGCCCCAGCGCGAGAGCCGCCACAACAGTAGCTATTGGCGCGACGTGCCCTATATGGGCCTGGGAGCCTCTGCCCACTCCTTCGACGGACGGCAGCGGTCATGGAATGTGGCTGACATCGAAACCTATATCGCGGCCATCGGTCGTGGTGAACGGCCCTGCACGGTGGAGGCCCTCGATCCCGACACCCATTATGAGGACGTGGTGCTGACGTCGCTGCGCACAGCAGAAGGTATTGATCTGGGCAAGATCCGACGCGACTTCGGAAGCCAGCGCCTCGACTTCCTTTTAGCTGCTGCCGACCAGGACTTGCGCCAGGGCTATCTCGTCCGCGACGACGACCACCTGCGCCTCACTCGCCGGGGCATCTATCTGAGCGATGGTATCACAGCGCGTCTATTTGTATGATCGTTTTGTCTCACTGAACGATCGTTTTACCGATCTTTTGAATCACCGAACCAAGCAGAAACTTATGATAGAGAAAACATTCGAGAAAAAATGGGCTGACAATCGTCAGCGCCTGTTGCAAGAAGACGAGGAGTATCAGCGCATCCTCCGCAGTTACCGCAAGCACAACTGGGCGGACGCATTGGTGGCGCCTGCCGCCCTCATCGGTAGCATGGAGTTTGTGGCGTGGCTGGGCGTCAAGTCGCAGGTGCTCAATTTTGTGATTTCCCTCGTCCTCGCCATTGTGTTTTTCTTTGTTTTCCTTTATTTCAAGGCTGTCAGGGTCAGCCGCAAGACGCTCGACGAGGTGGAGCAGCGCGTCAAGGAGGAGTATCGTCAGAAAGTAGGAGGGTAGGGCATCCGTACGATGCGTCCACCAAGCAGCGGACGCATCGTGCCGATGTCTTTTCCCTTAGATGTCGAGATCCGGAGCCTTCTCCGCACCCTGCGCAGCCTCAAACTTCGTCATGCGCTCGAAGCCATACATCCCGGCGAGGAGATTGTTGGGGAAGCGGCGGATGGAGAGGTTGTAGCCCTGCACGCTCTCGTTGTAGCGGCGGCGTGCCTCGTTGATGCGGTTCTCCGTACCTTCTTCCTGCACCATCAGCGACTTGTAGTTTTCGCTGGCCTTCAGGTCGGGGTAGCGCTCCGAGACGGCGATGAGGCGGGAGAGTGCCTGAGTCACCTGGTTCTGTGCCTGCTCGAAGGCCTTGATCTTCTCGGGTGTGAGGTCGGCTGCGTCGAGGTGTATCTGTGTGGCCGCATTGCGTGCCTTCGTCACCTGCTCAAACGTCTCGCGCTCGTGCTTGGCATACGATTTCACGATTTTTGCCAGTTGCGGCATCATGTCGGCACGGCGCTGATAAGCCGCCTCCACATTGCTCCACGCCGTTGTCACCTCCTCTTGGTTGGACACCATGGAGTTGTAGCTGCTCACCAGCCACCCCACAATCATCAGGACTACTACGACGATAGACCCTACTTTCATTAGCTTCTTTGATTCCATATACTAATAGTTTTCTGATAATAATTCTGTTGTTGTTCTCGTTGGCCAGTTCGGCTTTCGCCACCAGTCGGAGCGGGTCCCGCTGTAGGCTTACCAGCCACCGCCAGCACCACCTCCACCGAAACTGCCGCCTCCGAAGCTGCCGCCGGAGAATCCTCCGCCCCATCCGCTTCCGGAGTCGTTGGTGTGGCCCGGGTTGCCCCAGATGATGAAGGGGCCGCCAGAGCGTCGGCTTCCTCCTCCACCGCCGCCACCCTTGCCGCGGTTGTCCCTGCGGTTGAGGATGACGAGGACGACGACGATGCAGATCACGGTGAAGAGGACGATTGCCAGTCCTGCGCCAGCGTCCTCGTCGGTGTTCTCCTGGATCCCTGTCGTCCCGGTCTTCAGTTTCTTATAGACCGCCTGGGCCGTGGCCAGTACGGCCTGTCCGGGCTCTCCGCGCTTCATGTTGGCCACGATGCAAGCCCGCCCGATGTCGTCACACTCTATGTCGGTCAGGTCTTTCTCCAGGCCCTCTCCCGGAGCGATGAAGTATCGGCGGTCCTCCACGGCTACGACCACCACCAGTCCGCGGTTGGTCTTCTTGCTTCCCACTCCCTGGCGGTTGCCCAGGTCCTGTGCGAAGCGAAACGTGTCGCCGTTGCTCACGCGCTTTACGATGACGAACACCGACTCCACGCCACACTGCTTGTCGAGGCGCAGGAGATAGCTGTCGATAGAGTCGCGCTCCGCCTGCGAGAGGATCTCGTCGGGGTCGCAGACGTAGCGGCGTGCGTCGGTGAGGTGCACCATCGGGATGTCCTCTGCCTCCCACGTCTTTGCGTCCAGTCCCAGCACCATCGCCAGTAGCATTATCAGCAATATCGCTTTCTTTGTTCTCATATCTATTATCACTGTCAGTCTTTTTGGGTTTCTGTTCCTACCGTTCGTTGCACTTCATCTGCGCATAGCCTACCAGCTGGTCCGTGCGTCCGCCGATCGGTCGGTAATAGACCAGTGCTTGGTAGCTGTTTTCAGTTTGGTAGAAGCTACCTTCTGTCGGGAGCAGGGCAGGGCGTCCTGCCTCGTCGATCATCAATAGTTGATAGTTGTAATAACCCAGTTTTAGCGGCACGTTGCATTCATAGCTCTGTGTCTCGGCATGATATTCCATCCTGTATTGTGGCAGGAAGCGGTCCTGCGTGAAGTTGCCGTTCAGATAGACTGCCTCCTGAAAGGGCTTCTCGCAGCGGTAGCGGAAGTGTACCAGCAGGTAGTCGCTCTCCGTATTGGCTTGGTAGTTGTCTGAGTTGCGGATCACGAAGGCGCCGTCTGCGTCGGGGTCGTAGATGTAGTTGGGGCGTGGCTCTCCCGTCCAGGGGTAGGCATGATACTGCGTGCCGTCCCAGTCGATGCGATCTACTCCCATGGCTGCCACGTCGGTTGAGAGGATCTCAAACTTCCGATACTCGTTGCCCGCCCAGAAGAGGTAGTCGCCGCAGTGGCTCCACCTCAGTCCGTCGGCCATCGTATATTGCGGGCGAGCATTCCAGCGGGCGTCGTCCCAGCGCTGGTTTTGGAGCACCACGGTGGTGATCTGCCGCTGTGGGTCCGTCACCCGATAGCCTCCATAGCCCACCTCCATCTCCACCTGCTGGTGGTGCTGGTTGATGGTTGCGTCCGTATTGGTCAGCACCTTTAGCCCCACGCCCATCTGTGCCTCGGCCGGCTCCGTCACCATAAAGGCAATGCGTGCCACCTCGCGGTCGTCGTCGTTCTCGTCGTAGATGGTCAGCAGGTAGTTGCCCGACCGCTTCATCGCACACTGTCCGTTGGGCAGCGTCAGTCGATAGTGGGTGTAGAGCGTGTTGGTGAGGATGCTCTCCTGCACGTCGTCGATGGTGTTGCCCGAGGCGAAGCCGTCGCAGTAGTCGCTCTCGAAGAGTGCTTCCGAGGGCTTCCAGTTGGCCTCGCAATGCGTCAGCCGGTAGGCGTAGCGGTGGTATTCGTGTGTGAGGTCGTCGAAACTGACGGACAGTTGCCCCCCACGGAGGCCGATGATGGGCATCCGTCTCCAGTCGTTGTCGGCAATGACCTGCAGCGACCGAATGTTGGGGTCGAGGATTTCGTGGCGCTGGGCCGTGGCGGCTATGTTGCCGAGGGTCAGCGCGGAAAGCCCGAGGGCCAGTCGCTTAGCAATGTTCATCCATCAACTGGTTGAAGAAATGGTCCAAGTCCTCGTCCAGTCCGTCCATCAGGTCGCCGCCCACGATGATCGTGTCGTCGTCCACGACGTAGAGCTCTGCGATGCTGTCCTTGTCGTCATCTTCGAGCACATAGCTGTAGGGTTTCATCACGCCAAGACCTTCCACCACCTGGCTCATCGCCGTCATCTGCTGGCGGAGCTGACTGGTCACCTTGTCGTAGAAGTCGTCCTCCTTGTTGTCTATCCAAGGCTCAACGACACAACGGGTTATTTCGTTCTCGTCGTCGTCGAACGCCATCACGTCGCCGCTTTCCTGCGACACTCTGACGTGAATGTCGCTCATCAGCGACGGTTCGTCACATGAGGGTAACTTTTGGGCAATCTTGTTGAAAAACCGCTCCAACGACTGTTTTGTCTGCTCTGTAGCTGTCATGGTTTTGCTTTCTTATTCTTGGGTTATGCTGTGTATAGCATATCTTACCGCAAAGATAGCCACAAAATCCGAGATTGAAGCCAATAAAAACATTATTTTTTTGGTATTTCTGTTTTTTAACCCAAAACGGCTTCGTCCGAAATGAACGACCCGCTTGTTATGGTCGTTTCATTGTGCCCTGCTCTAAGGGAAAAGCTTCAATCACACGCTTCACCATGTACCCACCACGTATCGTCCTCCCTTCCTGCATATATCGATCTCATATTGTTTCCGTATTGTTTCCGTATTGTTTCCGCTTCCGGAAGCGAAAACGATAGGAGAACGATAGGAGAACGATACGGGAACGATACGGGATCGATACGGGATCAATACGTGATTGATACGAGACCGATACGAGAACGGTCTTTTCCGACTCCCAATCGAAGAAGTTGATAAGAAATTTAACTTTTTCATCATCGTTTCTTTTGAATCTATTTTACGTTTCAGCCACTCGCCTCTTCCTGCCGTTCATGCCAAGAAGCCTGGCTCACCATTTGCCCTGGCGCAGCCTCTATACAAAGATAACCTTCCGCCCAGCCGAATGCAAGCCGATTAGCATGAATTAACGCCCCATTAACTATTCCCTGTATCCATTTAACAAAGCCCATCGCAGACCAAAAACCTTCATTGCGGCCTTTCCTCATGCCCTTCCCCCAGTTTTATCCGCCCAAAGGCTGCTACCTCCAATCTCTATCAGCAGCCAAGAGATACCGGTTCTGATTTGTCAAAATAGCGAACAAACACAACTATCAAGTTGTAATGTGGTCTTCTATATTCCCCCATATTCTTTAATTATTAATATTAAACAACTCTATTCTTTCTGACGAATTACTCAATTTGTAGATACGAATTACTCAGTTCTTTCTCTCGAATTACTCAATTCTTCATTGCGAATTACTCAATTCTTCATTGCGAATTACTCAATTCTACTTTGCAAAGATACAAAGAATAGATGGGTACTACATTGTTCTTGATATTATTTTTTACATTCTTAACAACACAAATAAAGTATTAGCTATTGCAAGTTCAACATAGAACTGCAATCCTAACCCAAGTTTGCCCCCTTGTCAAATGTATTCCTTGTTGTCCGACTTTGGGGACAAGAATTTCTGTACTGTTGCCACAATCATTGCTGATAGACAAGGAGAGATACTCAACTATTTCATCAATCGTGCCACTAATGCCTCTGCTGAGTCGCTTAACGCTAAGATTAAACACTTCAGAGCACAGTTGCATGGGGTTGTTGATGTGAAGTTCTTCCTGTTTTGGCTAACAAATATCTATGCTTGACACAGGTTTTTGCAGGTGCTCCCGTTTTTAATGACCGATTTGGGTTTACAACAAAGGCCACCGAGACCCAAGGATCGTTAGTCCCCTTAGTCCCAATGGCCTTATTGTATTTTTTTAATTAATGAATGAAGAGGTCAGCCTTTACTTTGCCACAAACTTCTTGCCGTTTTGGATATAGACACCCTGTTTGGGTGGCTGCTGAAGGCGAACGCCTTGCAGGGTATAGATGTGGTCGGAGTTGGTCGATGCTTCCACGCCCTCTATTCCCGTAGTGTTTCCCACGGACGTTACATTGCGAGTATTCACTACCACATCGCCGTCTTTTGTAATGAGAGTTCCCTCGGGGATGACAACGGAGTAGCCTGTCTCCGCTGCGAGCGGGAATCCGTCAAAGTCTGCCACCAATAGCCATTGACCGTTCTCGTTTCTCATGGTCGGAACTACTTCCTTGACCACGGTACCCGCATGCCCCTCACATAGCTGCACCACGGGGTTTTCAGAGAGCATGACGGGCTGATCGTAATAGAATATCACCTCGTTGAGCTTGTCGGAAGGATGGTGGTCGAACAGGCTGCACCAAGTGTAGGTGAGCGGCTCGACCGGCTTCGTGTAGCCTCCGATGAAGTTGACGATGGCCTCCTCGTTGGTTATGTCAGAGCGGTGCAAAGCGCTCACAGCACCTTGGGGAAGAAGCAGGGAGTAATGGACGCCGTTCTCAAACTTCATCCGATAGCCAAAGTCAATACCAGCGTAGCCCAGGTCCCAATCCCAGCTTACGTCGCAAGGATAGGTCCTTACGGGAACGCCCTCGCGCAGCAAGGTGATACTGTTGCCCTCCAGAGCTGCCGTTTCCGTGCAAAAATAGAAGCCTATACGGTCTTCCTCCGTCACGGTAGATCCCTCGTCAACAGAAGGCGTTGCCTGACCAAGATTCGATGGGACCTCAAACTCCACGCTGATTTCCTCGTTAGAAACATCGCTTGTCCCCTCTTTGAAGATGCTGCCCTGCGGAATCACCACACGGTATTTTTCTCCCTTGGGAAGCAGGAGCTCATCGGCGAAATCTACGGAGACAGTGCCTTGCGTCCTTTTCTTGCCTGTGTAATTGGAGCAGGAGAGGCTGCCCTCTGCAATGGTTTCGTCGCCGTTTTTAAGGTAGGCCTTGGCCTC
>ERZ1673738.2390-NODE-2390-length-24257-cov-7.280638_pt1 | contig 24257 bp, 18 predicted proteins | sample MGYA00580198_ERZ1673738 | MGnify/ENA primary metagenome ERZ1673738 (study PRJEB41218, sample SAMN15661784) | gut metagenome | host: Homo sapiens | place: Canada: London | collected 2015-08-20/2019-03-30 | study: EMG produced TPA metagenomics assembly of...
TGTTCAAACGGCTCTATGAGGACAATATCTCCGGCAAAATCAATGATAGCCGATTTGAAAAGCTGTCCGCCGACTATGAAAATGAGCAAACAGAGCTGACGGAGAAAATGCAGCTTTTGGAACAGGAGATTGCCCAGCAGGAGGAAGAAGCCGACAGCATTGAGCAGTTCATCCTCCGGGCGAAGAAATATCCCAACTTGCAGGAACTGACGCCCGCTGTGCTGCATGATCTTGTGAACAGGGTCTATGTTTCCGCGCCGGATAAGAGCAGCGGGCAGCGAGTGCAGGATGTGCATATCAGCCTTGCCTGCATTGGTTTCCTGCCGGAGAGCATCATTGCCGAAATGATCACCCACGCATCAAAAAGCAGAACAGCGTGACTTCCGCCACGCTGTTCTCTCTAACCTTATAAACCTGTCTTATGCGCTGCTACCCTGGGGGGTTCTTTTTTGCATATTACGCTCCAGCAGGGGGCTTTTTATTTATTCATCTTCTGCTTCGGGGGTAAAAAGCCCCTTCGCGACCTCCAGTACCGAATCCAGACAGGAATTATCCAGTCGGTTCCAAATAAGATATCGGTTAAAGTATTTTTCGCCCTTCAGTGGGATAAACCGCACCGCGTCGGTGGCGGAAATGGGCTGGTGTTCCTTGTATAGCACGGTGATGCCTACACCGCAGGCCACCATCATCAGCAGGGAGGAAACCGTCTCCGCTTCTCCCACGATATTGGGAGAAAACCCGCCGGCTGAGGCGTGGTCAATAATGGACTGATACCCGGCAATGGAGGAAGAACGGGAGATAGCGATAAAGTTTTCATACCGCAGCTCGCTAAAGGAGACTTCCTCCCGGTCCGCCAGAGGATGAACGGAGGATATCACTACATAGTCCATCCGGCGGTCCACCAGCAGATACTTGCTTTCGGCGCTTCTGGGGCGGCCGCTGGCAATGATTACATCCACCAGGTCGTCATCCAGCGCCCGCAGCAGCCGGGTCGGGGTATTAAATTTCAGCTCAATATGAATACCGGAGTGCTTTTCAGTGATGGCACGCACCAGCTTTACCGCCAATGGCTCAAAGGAATCGATAGGGACTCCCAGCCGTACCCGTCCTACAATGCTTTGGGAGGCGGTCAAGGCATTCTGCACGCCATCCTGGTAGGTGCTTATGATTTTGCGGCACTCTTCGGCAAATACCCGCCCCGCCGGGGTCAGAGAAACGGTGTGGGTGGTGCGGTTCACCAGCTTGATCCCCAGCTCCTTTTCCAGCGAGGAGATGCTTCGGCTTAGGGCTGGCTGGGTGATATACTGCTGGCTGGCCGTTTGGGTAAAGTTAAGCGACTGAGCTAACGCGTAGTAACATTCCAATTGAAAGATCGTCATGGTTTTGCGTGTCCTCCATTCGTTTGGGCCACAGTATTCTCTTTGCCTTCCCTAATATTTTACCATGCGAGTAAGAGGAAAGCAACCAAATACAATATACAAAAATCCGTCAAATCGCTGGAATCATATGCTTTTTGCACAAATATCACAAACAATATCACAGCACTTTGACTGTTATGCAAAAACAGCATCAATCAAGCTCGTTTCTTGGCATTTCACAATTTCGTCATACTTGGTTATCATGGAAGCGTAGATTAAGCTTCCGGAAGCGAATCTTGTGTGTTTTTGGGGGTCGGCCGCCCCCGGAGCGCGAAAAATGATTCTGGCGCGAAAGTATCGCGCCGCAGGAGGATTTATCATGACTAGACAGCTTCTCAAGGGCATCCGTGTGCTTGATTTCACCGACTTCCTGGCAGGTCCCTACTGTGGTATGTATCTGGCCGATATGGGCGCCGATGTTATCAAGGTGGAAAACCTGACCACCGGCGGCAACTTTGTCCGCAACGCGCGCCCTTTGGAAAAAAATAGTGGACTGAGCATGTATTTCCAAAATCTGAACCGCAATAAGCGCGGTGTTGCCATCAACCTCAAAACAGAGGACGGAAAAAAACTGTTCAGCGAATTGGTAAAGAGCGCTGATGTACTGCTGGAAAACAACCGTCCCGGTGTTATGGGCCGTTTGGGCTTCAGCTATGAAGAGTGCAAAAAGCTGAATCCGCGCCTGGTTTATGCTTCTATCTCCGGCTTTGGCCAGTATGGCCCCAATGCCAATCGTCCCGGCTACGACCTCATCGGCCAGGCTATGGGCGGCAGCATGAGCATCACCGGCTGGCCGGGCAGCGAGCCCACCCGTGCCGGTATGGCCATTGGTGACCTGTTCGGCGGTCTGAATGCCGGCTTCGCCATCTGTGCTTCTCTGTATAACCGTGAAAAAACCGGCGTAGGCAACCACATCGATGTCGCCCTCGTCGATTCCATCTTCTCCGGCATGGAAGCCAAGATGATGCAGTATGTTTACACCGGTGTCAGCCCCGTCAAGACCGGCAATAAGTACATCACCTCTGCACCCTATGATTCCTTCAAGGCCAAGGACGATTATTTTGTTATTGCCTCCGGCACCGATAAGCACTTTGAAAAGCTTTCCGCTGCCATGGGTATGCCGGAACTGGCCCAGGATCCCCTGTACTGCGATACAGAGTCCCGCAAGAAAAACGCGGATTCCCTCAAGGAGATCATCGAAAAGTGGACTGCCGATAAAACCGTTTCCGAGGTCTGCAAGATCATCGATGAGGCAGGTATCCCTGTAGCGCCCATTTATAACTGCGAGCAGGCCGCCAACGATAAGAACATCGTGGAAGTGCGTGAGATGCTCGTCAAGGTTCCCGCGCCTGTTAAGCACCCCGATGCTCCCAAGGAGCTGACCGTCATTGGTAACCCCCTCAAGATGGAGGAAGCCCCCTGTGTTTATTACAAGGCCGCTCCGGATCTGGGCGAGAACAACGAAGAGATCTTTGAGTCCCTCGGCTTCACCAAGGAACAGCTCGAAGCGTTCCGTGCCGAAGGCGTCATCAACTGATAACTGACAAGGAGGGTACAAGTTTATGTCACTTCCTAAAGAGGTCCATATCCAGGAATGCTGCCCACGTGATGGTTGGCAGAACCACGCGGAGTTCATTCCTACCGATGTCAAGATCAAGTACATCCGCCGTATGATCGATTGCGGTGCCAAGGAGCTGGAAGTTACCAGCTTCGTCAATCCCAAGGTCATGCCCCAGATGGCCGATGCGGCCGCCGTGTTTGAAGCGATCAAGCCCTACGCCGCCGAAAAAGGCTGCACACTCAGCACCCTGGCCCTTAATAAGCGCGGTGCCGATGACGCCGTCGCGGCCGGCTCCCACATGCTGTCCTTCGTGGTCAGTGCCAGCGAAGAGCACAACCTCCGCAATTCCCGCCGCACCATTCAGGAGAGCATGGCTCAGTTCAAGGAGCTGGCTTCCCAGCAGACCGGCGATGTTCGCATCCAGCTGGCCCTGCCCTGCGTGTTCGGTTCTCCCTTTGGCGATGAGATCCCGCTGGAGCGTCTGGATTGGATCGTAGAAGAGGCCCACAGCGTCGGTGTGGAGTACTTTGGCCTGGCCGATACCTCCGGTATCTCCACCCCCACCCACACCCGGGAAGTCCTCCGCCACATGATCGGCCTGGTCGGCGCAGATCACATCTGTGCGCACCTGCACGATACTCACGGCATGGGCATTGCCAATGCCTTTGTAGCCCTGGAAGAAGGCGTCACCCACTTTGATGCCTCCCTGGCGGCCATGGGTGGCTGCCCCTTCGCCCCTGGCGCCAAGGGCAATATCGCCACCGAAGACCTCGTAAATATGTGCGAGAAGATGGGCATTCACACCGGTTATAATCTGGAAATGCTCACCCAGACCGCCCGCGATATGTGCGAGGAGATCCACGCCCATCTGGGCGGCAGTATGGCGCTGGCCTGCCACGGCTAAGATACCGTTAATTTCCGGCTTTCCTTCCCGCACGGTTGCGGTACAATTAGGTCATATGTGAGAGATCACATGAGATAAAAATTCGGACAAAAAAGAAAGGAAGAAAATCATGAAAAGAAGTATCATCGCACTGATTATGGCACTGGCTATGATCCTGACCCTGGTTGCCTGCGGCAATAGCAACGGCGACAACAACAATGGTGGCAACGATGTTAAGGCCATTCAGCTGAGCCTGGGCCACACCAACAACACCGATCACCATTATCAGGTCCTCGCTGAATCCTTCAAGAAGATTGTTGAAGAGAAGTCCAATGGACAGCTCATCATCAATATCTTCCCCGCCGAGCAGCTCGGTTCCGGCTCCGAGATGCTGGAGTCCGTTAAGTCCGGTACCCAGGATATGGTTCTGGATCCCGATGCTTACCTCGCCAACTATGATCCGCTGTTCAATGTTATCGCTATGCCCTATGTGTTCACTTCCTGGGATCATGTTCTCACCTTCGCTGATAGCGATGTAGCTGCTACCCTCAATACCGCTATCGAAAAGCAGGGCATGACCATCCTGGGCTGGGCTGCCAATGGCTTCCGTGTTGTTACCTCCAATAACGAGATCAACAGCCCCGCCGATTTCTCCGGCTTGAAGGTTCGCGTCGGCTCCGCTAAGCTCATCGCTGATATGCTGACCGCCCTGAACGCCAACCCCACCACCCTTTCCATGAGTGATACTTACAGCGGTCTGCAGACTGGCATCGTTTCCGCTCAGGAAAACCCCACCTCCAATATCATCGGCAGTAAGTTCTATGAGGTTCAGAAGTATCTAGCTGTTACCCATCATCAGTATGTTTCCGAGCCCCTCATCATGAACAAGGCCAAGTTCGATAGCCTGTCTCCCGAGCTGCAGCAGATCCTGCTGGATGCTGCCAAGGAAGTTTGCGCTGCTGATGTTAAGACCGTTTCCGAGTCCGAAGCTTCCGACCTCAAGTTCATCGAGGAGCAGGGCGTTACCATCACCTATCCCGATCTGACCGCTTTCGAAGAGGCTCTGGCTCCTGTAACCGAGTCCTACTGCAAGCAGTACGGTGATGAGTTCACCGCCCTGTACAACCAGCTGAAAGGCTAACTGATTGAGTCATCTCCACGGCAGAGCCGGGCACACCCGCCCGACTCTGCCCCTCCTCAAGTTCTCTTATCAGTAAAGGAGTAATTCTATGTTCCGCAAAACGCTGAAAACTGCGGTCGGAGCCTTCAACAAGGTCTGCAATCTCCTTTTGGGCATTGTCATGGTCGCCATGTTCCTGGTTCTGCTGCTGCAGATCATTTCCCGCTTTATCGCGTTCATTCCACTGCCTTGGTCGCAGGATCTCATCGTATTCCTGCTAATCTGCAGTGTGTTCCTGGGGGCCTGCACTGCTACGGCCAATAATAAACAGATCCGCTTGGAATTCTTCGTGGATCTGTTGCCCAAAAAGCTCACCGAAGTCATCCTCATCATTGCTGATCTCATCAGCATTGCGTTCCTGGTGGTCGTTACCTCCCAGGCCTTCCAGTTGACAGGCGAGAATATGCATGTTATTGTTGGCTCTTCTCCCATCACTTATGGCTGGTACTACTTTGTGGTAGGCGTTGGTGCCGTTGGCATGATCCTTAACTTCATCCTCCTCATTGTAGACCGCTTCGCTGATCTCTTTGCCAAAAAAGGAAAGGAGGAAGTCACCGCATGACTGCATTCCTGTTGATTTCCACCGGCATTCTGCTCCTTATCGCTGTTCCTATCGGCATGGCGATGGGCACCGCCTCTCTGCTCACCATTCTGCAGGGCGGCACTCTCAATGCGCTTATCATCACCCAGAAGCTCCTCAGCGGCGTCAGCAAGTTCTCTCTGCTGGCTATTCCCATGTTCACCCTGGCCGGTGAAGTCATGACCCTGGGCGGTGTTTCCGATAAGCTCATCTACCTGGCCAACCGTGTGGTAGGCCGGTTCAAAGGCGGCCTTTCCATGGTCACCACTTTGGCTTGCATGTTCTTCGGCGCTATCTCCGGTTCCGCTACCGCTACGGCCGCTGCCATCGGCGGCATCATGGTAGAGCCCATGGAAAAAGCCGGTTATAAGAAAGAATATACCGCAGCTGTTATCGCTTCCTCCGGTCTGCTGGGCCTCATTATTCCTCCCAGCGGCACCATGCTCATGTATGCCATCGTCGCCGATGTCTCCGTCCTGGAGATGTTCACCGGCGGTATCATCCCCGGCATCATCATGGGCCTCAGCCTTATGGTCGTCGAGTACTTCCGCGCCAAGAGAAACGGCTACGGCACCTCCGAGCTGGATATCGCTGAGTTCCATACCCAGAGCAAGGCCAAGATCGTTATTCAGAGCTTCCTGGCGCTGCTGTCTCCGGTCATCATCCTGGGCGGTATTTACAGCGGCAAGTTCACCGCTACCGAAGCCGCCGGCGTATCCGTTCTGTACGGTTTCATCATTGGCTACTTTGTGTTTAAGCAGCTCAATATCAAGAAAGCCTATGAGGCCTGCGTCAAGACCGGCGTCAGCACCTCTATGATCCTGTTCCTCATCGGTGCGGCTGCCGTATTCGGCTGGATGCTCACCATGCAGCAGATCCCCAATCAGATCGTTGCTGCCATCAGCGGCATTACCAATAGCCCCGCTGTCGTTCTGCTGCTCGTTAACCTGGCGCTGTTTGTGGCTGGTGCCCTCTTGGATAATGTCGCCGCCATCACCCTGCTCACCCCCGTTTTGGTCCCGCTGATCAGCGCCTATGGCATCGATAAGACCTTCTTCGGTATTATCATGATCATCAACCTCTCCATCGGCCAGATCACCCCGCCCATCGGCATGAACCTCTTCGTCTCCTCCAGCATCTGCGAAGTTCGCCTGGAGAAGGTCATCCGGCAGGTACTGCCCTTCCTGGCGGTTCTCATCGTCGATCTGTTCCTCTTCACCTACATTCCCGGCATCGTCACCGTGCTGCCCAATGCACTGCTGCACTGATTCCGGAATTTAGCACGGGCCATACTCCGGTCGGTTTTCCGGCCGGAGCTTCCCTGCATCTTATCCCAATAGAACGGAGGCACCAGCCATGCTGTTTTTCCTGCTTTTCATCGTGCTTATGCCAGCCCTTACCTATGCGGATTACCGCCTGTACGGCAAAAAGATGGAAGAGACCCTGGCCGCCCAGCCGGATTACGACCAAAACCGCGAAAACTACGATGCCCTGCTGGCCAAGCTGATGGCCCGCCAAAAGAAAACCGATACCCTCGTCTGCGCCGTGCTGTGCATTGTGGCCTTCATCTTGGGCGTCTATACCTCCACCGCCGGCGGCATTATGTAACGGTTAATAATATTTGGGGATGCCATATATTCCCATTCTTAGCAAAAAGCCTTCCATCGCGGGGGCTTTTTGTGCACTTTTTAGGGCGTTTCTGCAATTCACACCGCTTTGCCCGCATTTCGCCCCCTGGGCGAAAAATACCCCCTTTTAGGGGGTATTATGGGGGTCGAAAGTAGGGCCTCTGCGCCCAGTAAAACCACAATTTTAAGAAAAATGAAAAGGAGGCCCACCCCCATGAAAAAACGCCTGCTCAGCGCCCTGCTCGCGCTGGCTTTAGTCTTTGTCCTACTCCCCACCACCGCCTTGGCGGAGGTGACAACAGGGAAGGACTATGATATCTCCATCAACGGAAAAGGCTGGAAGTTTGAGAAGGACACTCCAGTTTACTTTTATGGATACGATCCTTCAAACTACTTTTTTAGCACCACAGCGGATCACCAATGGACAACTAATAGCAACCTGATGTTAACCAAGGAAGGTAATACCGTTACTATTACTATTCGCCCCAGTAAATACCATCCATATGAGAGCCCCCAATTTACGCTCAAGAAAGAATCTACATCTACAGAGAAAAACGATGTACCCTGCATCGAGATGGGCAATGGTAATAACCTTGTAATTACAGGTAAGGGCACCCTTAATATTACTCGAAATGAAAGTAAAAGCCGTGGGGCCGCACTGTATTCAGATGTGGGCGATATTACAATCAATGGCGGAATTACCGTAAATGTTAGTTTCCTCAACGGAAAAGATTATAACAATAAAAATGTTTCCAGCAACGCCATTTATGTAGGTGACAATCATAACCTCACCGTTTCAGGAAGTGGAACGAATGTAACCGCAACAAATCAGGGGTTTGATTCGTCCCCTGCGACAGTTTGCGTGGAAGGTGGTACTATTACCGTTTCCGGTGGTGCGTCCCTTAGTGCAACAAATACATACGATGATAATCGCTCCGGTTCTGATGATGTTAAGATACAACATTTTAATAGCTATGCCATTTCGGGCACGAAATCTAATCCTTGTACGCTAATTGTTGCAGATGAAAAATCCAGCGTTACTGCTACGACTAATGATTTCACAAATATCGCTGAGAGCTGGGCTTTTAAGTATACAACCATTCAGGCCGCTGGGGCTACCATTAAGGCCGGCAGCAGCGCAAGCAACTCTACTGTAACCACTATTGACAACATAAGTGGACAAAGATATGCAAAAATCTCCGTCCCCGCCCTCCAAAAAACCTCTGATGTCCTCATCGCTGGCAAAGACGCCGTTGTCGGCGTGGAAACCTCAATCCCATCCGCCAACGGCTCCGGCACCTATTTCTACGATCAGGCGTCTAAAACCCTCACCCTCAAGGATGTCAACATCGCTAGCAGTAGTATTATCAATGGCATCCAGTTTACAAAAGACGGAACCTATACCATCAATCTGGTAGGTACCAACACCATGAGCGGTTTTAGTACTGGTATTTCTGCTAACAGTGCTGATCAGTATGTTAGCAACATCAATATTACCATTACCGGTGCAGGCAGCCTTGAAGTATCCACTACAAGCTATGCCATTGCCATGAATAAAGGCGACCTTAAGTTTGAAAATACTGGCGCGATAAAACTAGCGACCGGCAAGATAGGACTGAATAATAATGCGCTCTCGGTGAAAGGCAATATTACTATCACCGATATGAGCAAATATAGCGTCACTGGCACACAACAAACAGGAGGAAAACCTCTTGGCTCTGAAGTGTCCCTTACTGAAGCAAGCCAGCTCAAAGGTGGTACAACGGGCTACAGAATCATCACCATCACCCCTGCCGCCGCTAAGGATTCCACCATCAGCTACAACAGAAAAACTCTAAAGCAGGGCGGAATCATTACTGGTGAAAACGGCGGCACCGCTACCGTAGACAGTAAAAACAATACCATCACCTTGGATAACTTCAAAGGCAATTACCCCCTCGAATTCAATGCGGAATTCACACCTAACTCCATTACCCTCATAGGAGATAGCACCCTTTCCGCAGTCGAGACTAAATATCAGAACCTCACCATCTCCGGCTCCGGCTCCCTTACCGTCGGTTCCATCCGGGTACCCAATAACACTCAAAATACCGCAAACCTCACCATCACCGGCGGCGCTCATGTTACCGTCAATAGACCCAGCGGCGAGGATGAACCCGCTGTTGAGGTCAGTGGTAACCTCACTGTGACTGGTGACGGAACGCAGCTTAGTGCGGAATGCACCGCTGCTACCAATCCTGCCATCGAGGTTGGCGGCAATGTTACCATTTCCGGCAACCCCGGTACCAATGCGTACACCGTAAAGGCCTATAATAAATATGCCACCCCAAGAGGTAGAGATGACAAACTTCGCCCCAGTCAAATGCCGTCGGCCATAGAAATAAGTGGGGATAGCCTCAGCATTAGTAACAGCGCACAAGTCATGGCAAAGACCGATAGTGATGGCGCTGCGGTTTGGATGCCTAAGCAGAAGGTTATCAGCGTTGTAGATGCGTCCCTTATTGCTCAAAATCGTTCTCACAATTTCTCTACCATTTCTTTCGGTGATGAAAGTAATATGGGTAATATTTACGCCAAGGGACAGGTTAATATAGTCGCCGAGAATATGCTGGGTAGCAACAGTAGATTAGCACATAGAGCAATCAAGGCATACATTTATAATCACTATAGCACTGGAGATAGTAACCCCTACTACATTAAGGTAGTAAGCGAAGGGGTACAATCGGGTGGAAATGTAAATGTTATCCCGGGTGACTGCACCAGCACCGGCGGCTATAAGGTCACCATCACCCGCGGCGATGCGTATGTAGCCCCCACCAAAACCATCACCGAAATCATCGTCACCGGCCTCACCCCTCCCGTCAAGGGCGCAACCCCTGTTGATAAGAGCAAGGTTACCCTCACCGATGGTCTGACCGTCGAAAGCATCACCTGGGGCCCTGCTCTTACCAGCGATGGTAAATTTGCTGCCAATACCGCCTACACGGCACACATCAATTATTCCGTCAAGGCAGGCTATGAGCTTGCCGCAAATGCAAACTGTCCGCAGGTTGCTGGCGCGAATGTGACCAGATGGCATCAGGAAGGTATGCCGCAAGACGAAATTGAAGTCACCTTCCCCAAGACCGCTGCCGATACCCCCACCGAAAAGCCTACCATCACTCTTGACCTTCCTGCTCCTGTTGCTGGTGTAGCGCCTGTCACCACCGGCGTTACTGCCACCTCCAGTGATAACACCCCTTTGACTATCGATAAGGTCGAGTGGTACGCCTATACCGTTGAGTATAATAATGGAAAATTTGAAAGAATAGTCGAAGGAGATAAGGTTTCTGGTAACTTTGAAGCAAATACCTATTATTTTGCTGAAATCACATTCGATAGGAGTATTTATTTTGCCAACGAGGGACTGAATATAATTGCTCCTACTTGGCCACTCGAAGGCAGTTGGCCTGAAAGCCGCATATATAGAGTGATAGAGAATAGTTATACAGCCAGAATACTCTTCCCCGCCACCGACGCAGCCTGCAACCATCAACCGGGGGATTGGCAAGATGGCACTGATGGAGAACATCATGTCAAGGTGTGCGCCATATGCCATAATGTAGTAGCCACAGAAAGCCATGCATTTGGTGGCTACCAAATCAATACAAATAATTCTCACACAAGGGTTTGCAGTGTATGCAATGCTGCATATACAAATGCACATGAATTCAACAGCTATGCCCACAATGAGAATTCCCACTGGAAAGTTTGCGTCTGTGGTGCTACCACATCTTATGCAAACCACGAATTTGATCCGGCTACCGGTGCTTGTGCCTGTGGTGCTACCCAGTCTGGTGGCAATCCCACCCCGGATGTCCCCGCTGCTCCTACCGGCTTGGCTGGTGTAGCCCCCACTTCTGCAAATAGCAAAGATGGTAAGATTACTGGCACCACTGCCGCAATGGAGTATGCTACTGAACCCAATGGTTCCAATTGGATTGAGTGCGGTGGAGATGAGGTTACAGGTCTTTCTGCTGGCACCTACTATGTGCGCTATAAGCGGACTACTGATAAGCCCGCAAGCGCTGTTGCGACAGTAGTTGTTCCGGCCTATTCTGGTACCGGCGAGATCGTCCCTCCCACCCCCGATAACCCCGGCACCATCGTCATCATCCGCCCCGCCGAAGAGGAGAAACCGGCCCAGCAGCCCAATCCCTCCACCGGCGCCAATGACCTGGTCGGCCTGGCCGTCGCCGCTGCCGTCGCCGCAGCCCTCGGCTCCGCCGCCCTCCTGCGCAAGCATGACTAATTGCCCCACCAAAAAGCTCCCCTCCCGGGGAGCTTTTCTCTTGACAAATCCCCGCCCAGGGTGTATAACATTCCCATGGTAAATCTACCGCTTTAGTCTATTTCATGTTAGGAGGCATTCCTATGGCAAATATCTACACTTCCGCCGCCCAGCTCATCGGCCACACCCCCCTGCTGGAGCTCACCCATCTTGAAAAAAAGTATGACCTCAAGGCCCGCCTTTTGGCCAAGCTGGAATACTTCAATCCCGCCGGTTCCGTCAAGGACCGCGTTGCCCTCGCCATGATAGAGGATGCCGAGCAGAAGGGCCTCCTTACCCCCCAGTCCGTCCTCATCGAGCCCACCTCCGGCAATACCGGCATCGGCCTGGCCTCGGTGGCCGCCGCCCGGGGCTATCGTATCATCATTGTCATGCCGGATAGCATGAGCGTGGAGCGCCGCCAGCTGATGAAAGCCTATGGCGCGGAGCTGGTCCTCACCCCCGGCGCCCAGGGCATGAAAGGCGCCATCGCCAAAGCGGATGAACTCGCGCGCGAGATCCCTCACAGCTTCATCCCCGGCCAGTTTGTCAATCGGGCCAACCCCCAGGCCCACTACGCCACCACCGCCCCGGAGATCTGGCAGGATACCGATGGGCAGGTGGATGCCTTTGTGGCAGGGGTCGGCACCGGCGGTACCATCACCGGTGTGGGCCGCTACCTCCGGGAGAAAAATCCTGCCGTCCGCATCGTCGCCGTCGAGCCTAAGACCTCCGCCGTCCTTTCCACCGGCGTCCCCGGTAAGCATGGCATCCAAGGCATCGGCGCTGGGTTTGTTCCCGCCGTCCTGGATACCAAGATCTATGACGAGGTTATCCCTGTCGCCGATGAGGATGCCTTTGCCACTGGCCGGGAGATCGGCCAAAGCGAGGGCGTGCTGGTGGGTATCTCCTCCGGCGCTGCCGTATGGACCGCTATCCAGCTGGCCCAGCGCCCGGAATACGCGGGGAAGACCATTGTTGTCCTTCTCCCGGATACCGGTGACCGCTACCTTTCCAGCCCCATGTTCGCCGAGTAATATTCGCTTATATCCCGCCCGCCGTTTTCGGCGGGCTTCTTTTTTGGGCGAGGATGGGGCTCCCACCCGCCCACCCCGCCCCACCCTCGCCCCGCACTGTCCACCCCGGTGTAGGATGCCGGTTTATCCCTCAGTGGGGCTCCCTCCGGTCGCCCCTACCCTCATTTTTGTGCACCTATTCCAAATTACAGAATATATGTTTGTGCGCTTTGCCAATTCCAAAATCGAAAAATCCATGCTACAATTAAATTAAGAACAAATGTTCTATCTCAATTCAACCTCCTGCGGAAAGGAGGGCCCCGCCCGTGAAAGAGCGGACTTACCTCGCTGTCGATCTCAAATCCTTCTTCGCCTCGGTGGAATGCGTCGAACGCGGACTGGATCCCCTCACCACCAATCTCGTCGTTGCTGATGCCGCCCGAACCGAAAAAACCATCTGCTTGGCCGTTTCCCCCTCCCTCAAAGCCTACGGTATCCCTGGCCGTCCCCGCCTCTTTGAGGTTGTTCAGCAGGTCGCCACCGTCAATGTCCAGCGACGGCAGCAGGCCCCCGGCCGGCAGCTCACCGGCAAGTCGTTTTTGGCGGAAGAATTATGGAAGAATCCCACCCTCGCCGTCGATTACATCGTTGCCCCGCCCCAAATGGCCAAGTATCTTGCGTACAGCTCCCGCGTCTATTCGGTTTACCTTCGCCATGTCGCCCCGGAGGATATCCATGTCTATTCCATCGATGAGGTTTTCATCGATGCCACCGACTACCTGACTACCCTGCGCTGCACCGCCCGCCAGTTTGCCATGCGGATCATTCTGGAGGTACTGCAGGAAACCGGCATCACCGCCACCGCCGGTATCGGCAGCAATCTCTACCTCAGCAAGGTCGCCATGGATATCGTCGCCAAACACATCCCGCCAGATCGCAACGGGGTGCGTGTCGCCATGCTCAATGAGGATAGCTACCGCCGCCTGCTGTGGGATCATCGCCCCCTCACCGATTTCTGGCGGATAGGACCCGGCTACGCCAAAAAACTGGCCCAAAACGGCCTGTTCACCATGGGCGATATTGCTCGCTGCTCGCTCGGGAAGCCGGAAGAGCTGCACAACGAGGAGCTGCTTTACCGGCTGTTCGGCGTCCAGGCCGAGCTGCTCATCGACCATGCCTGGGGTTGGGAACCCTGCACCATTGCCGCCATCAAGGACTACCGGCCAAAGAGCTCCAGTCTTAGTTCCGGGCAGGTGCTTCCGGAGCCATACCCCCACGAAAAAGCTAGGCTCATCGTGCGGGAAATGGCCGATCAGCTTTCACTGGAGCTGGTGGAGAAGGGGCTGGTGTGCAGCCAGTTTGTGCTGGATATTGGGTACGATGCCGAGAATCTCTCAGCTCCTGTACGGCAAAAGACCTACCACGGCCCCACAAAAACTGACCGCTACGGCCGGGCAGTTCCGGCGGCGGCTCACGGTTCCGCCAATCTTCCGGTTCCTGCTTCCTCCGTGCGCATTTTGATGCAGGCTGCTGCTGAAGTTTTTGACCGTATTGCTGATTCCAGACTTTCGGTGCGGAGGGTGACGGTGACAGCAGCTGGATTGCTGCGGCAGGAAGAGGCGCAGTTAGTCGGAGGGGACCAGCTGGATTTATTTGGGAACTATGCGGCCCACCAGCAGCAAAAGGCCGAGTTGGAGCGGGAACTGAGCGGCCAGCAGGCTATTGTGGCCCTGCGGCAAAAATATGGGAAAAATGCGGTTCTCCGTGGAATGGATTTACAGGAGGGGGCCACCACTAAAGGCCGGAATGGCCAAATTGGCGGGCATAGAGCGTAGAGCCGAAGAAGGCGCTACGGTTCGTATAAGCTGTGACAATGATTTTTTGCGGGGAGCGGAAATTTGCGTGGGGGTAATAGCCCATGGAAAAATGCAGAAATTACAATTTTGCGGAATGGACCCGCAGGAGGGCGCTGCCGCCAGAGACCGGAATGATTAGATCAGTGGGAACAATAAAATACAATTTGTATAGATTTTAGTGATGATTTTGCGATGAGTGGGAATTTGAGCGGGACTGGCGGTTTGCGGAAATGCATAGAAAATAACGCAGTTTTTCGTTGGCTGGATTTGCGGGGAGGAGCCGCTGCCTGAGATTGGTGTGGCAAAATGAGTAGATATAAGTGGCAGAACAGAAGTGGTCAATACAATTTGTATAGGATGTGGCACCGATTTTTATGAAGAGTATGGGCCTGGACAAGGGTGACAGTTGGCGGAAAAACGCGAAATGAGGGTTCTTTGCGGGATGGAGCGAGATGGATTCGCAAAGGGGATATCTTCCCTGGGCTGGACTGGACAGGCCATTGGATATAGAAAAGAACCCTTGCGGGTAATACAGCTTGTATAGATTGCGACGATGATTTTTTGTGAAGTATAGGGATCTGTGCAGGGGGCGAGAGGCCGGGCCTTGCGCTCGCCTGTATCTATTCCAAAAGCCAGGAAAGGAGACCAGCCATGCCGAACCATCAATATGACGACATTCTCAATTTACCGCGGCCCGTTTCTCGGCGGCACCGTCCCATGCCGCTCGAGGAGAGGGCGGTGCAGTTTGCGCCGTTTGCGGCCCTGACCAGCTATGAGGAAATATTGATGGAAGCGGCTCGGCCTACCAGGGACTGCCCCCAACTGAGCGAGGACGAACAGACCCGGCTGGATGCCCGGTTGCAGCTGCTGCGGGAGAGGATTAAAGAGCGGCCATGGGTCACCGTTACCTGGTTTGTGGCGGATGAGAAAAAAGCCGGCGGGAACTGTGTGACCACAACCGGACAGGCCATGAAATTGAGGGAGCAGCCGCCAGCTTTGCTCCTCTCGGAGGGAGAGGAGATCCCGCTGGAGCGGATGCTGGCCCTGGAGCTGATTGAAAATCCGGGGTAAAAAGCAAAAAGGAGTGACTTTCCCAGGGCGGAAAAACCTGCTATAATAGGGGGAGAGAGCAGGAAAGGGGAAATGCCAAAATGCCGCAAATCATCGAGATCACCGATCTTTTCCGGCCGGAGTTGGATGTTTTTTGCCGATTGACCGAAGCGCAGCTGCGCAACCGCCTGGAGCCGGAAAAGGGTGTGTTTATTGCGGAAAGTCCTACCGTCATTGGCCTGGCGCTGGATGCCGGTTATGAGCCGCTGGCCCTCCTTACCGAGCGTAAATTTATTGAAGGGAAGGCAGCCGGGATCATTGCACGCTGCGGGGAGATTCCCCTTTACACCGGGGAACGGGAGGTATTGGCAAGGCTGACCGGCTATGAGCTGACCAGAGGGGTGCTGTGCGCCATGCGGCGGCCGAGACCCAAGGATTTTAGAGAGGCGTGCGCCGGGACAAGACGGGTGGCTGTGCTGGAAAATGTAGTGGACTCCACCAATGTGGGGGCCATTATCCGTTCGGCGGCGGCCCTGGGGATCGACGCGGTGCTGCTGACCCCCAGCTGTTGTGACCCGCTGAACCGGCGGGCGGTGCGGGTGAGCATGGGAACGGTATTCCAAATTCCGTGGGCCTACATAGGGGAGCAACCGGCCGACTGGCCGAGTCCGGGACTTGACTGGCTGAATGAACTGGGCTTTAAGACAGCGGCGATGGCCCTGCGGGAGGATTCGGTTTCCATTGATGATGAGGGGCTGGCGGCGGAACCAAAGCTGGCCATTGTGTTGGGGACCGAGGGCACCGGACTGACAGCCCGCACGATAGCTGACTGTGACTACACCGTTCGGATCCCGATGCAGCACGGGGTGGATTCCCTGAATGTTGCGGCGGCCAGTGCGGTGGCATTCTGGCAGCTGCGGGCGAAATGAAAAAGAAAACGACCGGCTTCCGGTTCTCTTCCGGAGGGCGGTCGTTTGGTATGAGGAGAGTTGGGCGGAGGGGGCGGCGGAGCCGCCCGGCGGGCGAAGCCCGCCGATGCAGGCGCAGCCTGCGGATTTCGCCGAAGGCGAAAGGCGGCTTCGCCGTGGGTGTGTAAAGCAGGGAACTGATAATAAAGAGCGCGGCTATGTCTCCGGGGCTGCGGGGCAGGTGGCCCGGATAGAGGGTGATTCCTGCGGCGGAGGAAACTGCTTAAACCTTACTTTTTGCGTTTTAGCCAAGGAGGATAGTCCGGCGACGAGAGAGCAGGGACCAAACAGTGATGTCGAGGATGCTCTAAACATGGGGTGGGAAAAGATCTCCCCCGGCGAAGAGGGATTCTGTTGGGTGCGGGGTTAGATTTTGTTCTTTTGGCGCTTTTGCCAGAGGGGATAGCCCAGAAGAGAAAGGACGGAGACCCCGGCGGTGATGCCAAGGGCGAGCCAAAAGGCCGGGGAACCAGGCTGTGAAACGCTGGCGCCCAGCAGGGTGGCGGCCAGCAGGCTGGGCAGGCCGCCCAGCAGCCCGCCGAGCAGACAGGTGAGATAGGGTCCCCGGACCGAACCGAAATACATGCTGACGATATCGCCGGGGAGGAGGTAGATGACCCGCAGAAAGAACGAGAGGAAAAGGTAATGTCCTTCCTGGCTTTCCAGGAGACCATCCAGGCGGGGATAGCGGGCCAAAAGCCGGGCAGTGAGCCCGCTGCCGGAAAACCGGCCGATCCAGAAGGGAACGGTGAGATCCACCGCAAGGCCTAAAACATTGAGCGCCAGCGCCGCCGCAGGGGCAAACAGATGCCCGGCGGCAACCTGTAAAACGATGATGGGAAAAGCCACGCTGAGGCATTTGGCGAGGTAGAGCAGCAGCAGGAAACCGGCGGCCAGCCAGACATTCCGCGGGGCGTAGGAGAGGATGTCCTCCACCGAGAAGCCGCCCCGGATAATGCAGAACACCACCATGGCCAAGCAAAGAGCCAGCGGCAGCAGCCGCAGGGGATGAAGGTCATGCAGGGGACGAGGTTCTTTTGGCATGGGAGTCACTCCTTTGGGAATTTGATAATGCGTTGGGGAGTCATGCAGGGGGAGGCTTCGCCGTAGGCGGAAATGGGCAGGGGCCAGCGGGGAAGCGAGAGGGAGCAACCGGACCACGCAACCATTTGGGACAGTTTTTTGCGATTGTCCAACGCTTTTTGGCGATGGGGGTTTTATTTTTTCGGGAGGATATGCTAAGATAAGGCGTGAACGGGGGTGAACACTACGGCCGATTCCAACCTGACCAAGCGCGCCCTGGCCGCCGCGATGAAAGAACTGATGGAGCAGATGCCTTTTTCCAAGATCAGCGTTTCTGATATTGCGGAGCAGTGCGGCATGAACCGCAAGAGCTTCTACTATCACTTTAAGGATAAGTACGACCTGGTGAACTGGATCTTTGATATGGAGTATCTGCAGCTTTCCAGCCGGCAGGATTATGCCGGGATCTGGGATTTTCTTACCGAGCTGTGCAGTTTTTTTTACGAAAACCGCTCTTTCTACCGGCGGGCGCTGCGCATTGAGGGACAGAATTCCTTCCTAGAGCACTTTAAGGAAGTGCTGGAGCCTTCTATAAAATACTTTTTGGCGTCCTCGCTGGAGGAAGCGAAATACCAGCAGTTCTGCATCAATTTTTATGCGGATGCCTTTATTGCGGCGTTTGTGCGGTGGCTTTCCGATAAAGATTGTGTACCGCCGCAGGAATTTGTGCGGATGCTGAAGGTCAGCATTTATGCCGCGGTAAAGCGGGTAGAAGTGGCTGAGCTGTGACCCCAAAACGAAAATGATAAAAAGAGTCCCGATCCTGCGGAATGCCCGCGGAACCGGGGCTTATTTTATTGCAGGGAGGCAAGGATGCTTTCCAGCGGAGCGGCGGAAAAGGAGATGCTGTCATCCACGGTGCCATCCGGGCGGATGAGGAAGCAGTCAGCATTGAAAGTAATGGAGTGGGAGGGCAGAGGAGAGATGACGCCATCGACATAGCGCAGGTCCTCCCACAGCTCCACGGGGATGGTCTGCGTATGCAGGTCATTGCGGGCGGCGATGATTCGCCGGTAAAAGGGTGATGATTGGCCCTTTTCCGGGGCGGTGTAGGACATGAAGATGGTGAGCGGCGCGTGAAATTGCTCGATATCCAGCACATCGCCGTCGCTGAAGATGTTTTCTGATTCCTCGGAATGGTAGGGCAGGAATACCGAGTAGAGCATTTCCCGGCGGCGCATGGCATCGCAGACCTCTTCGGCGCCATCGCCAAAGCGTACCACCGGCATGACATGATAAAGCTGGGCCATGGTATCGATGACATCCCCGGTGAGTTCATCGGGTGAGGTGAAAAGCAGGAAGGCACAGTCCTTCTGTTGGCGCAGCAGGGTGAAAAGTCCCACGGGCAGCTCCGGCGCGATGATCAGATAGGTATAGATGCCCAGCCGCTTGCCCTGCTCGATAAGGTTGGTATAGTCGGATTCGTGGGCGATGTAGCCCTTGCGGTCGATGGCGAGGGTAAGGCACCAGGGGATATCGTAGCCGCATTCGCTTTCCAGCCGGCGGATGGTGCGGGCCCCGGCAGTGAGGCTATTGTAGCCCAGGTTCATGCCAAAGCCCATCAGATGCTCGGTATCCACATGCAGCGCCATATCGTAGATGATGCGGTAATAGGCGCTGCTTTCATCCTGCAGGGCGTGCTGGGCCTGCTGCAAAAAGCGCTTCTGCTCCCCGCCGACGGCAAAGCTGAGCCCCATATCCACCAGATTGCGCAGGCTGCGCTCCGGGTCGCTTTTGATGGCATTAAGCTTTTGACGCACCACCGTTTGGATGAGGGTACGGGCAATGGTATTGACGGAGCGGGGCGACATGGGGATCCCTTCTTTCGGAAATCTTTCTATTAAAATTATAGTGCGCAGTGGGGCAATGAAAAAGGGACAATCCCGCGGATGTGTCCCAAAAAATAACAGATTGCAGTGCTTTTTACAGAGAGTCAGGGATCCTGCTCCGGGTGGGGAGCGAGGAATGAAACAAAGACAAAGTGTCGGGTGAGGCGCTCGCCCACCCAGAAGATGCACCGCCCCATGACAAGGGCGCAGAATACCGTGCCGATGCCAATGCCGCGGATGCCGTGCAGAAAGAGAAGAGAAAGTACTACTGTTACGGTAAGGCAGCCGAGATCAAAACGGGTTTTGACGGTTTTGTAGGGCTTATTCAGTATGACGGCCAGTTCCCGGGGAAAAAGATCGGTGGGGATGATAGGGAGCTTACAGTGATTGGAGAGGGCGATGCCTAGGGTGAGGGCCGCAAAGCTGATGAGAAAATAGACGACCCGCAGCACGGGGCTAAGCGGCAGCTTATCGATCCACAGGGCATGGACATCCATCATCTCGCCAAAGGCGAAGCCTACCAAAAACGCAAGCAGATAGCTGGGGACAAACTTCCGCCGCAGCAGCATCAACACCGCCACCAGCGAGGTTTGGAAAAGATAAGTCCATGTGCCGAGGGAGAGGACCGGCAGCACCTCCGAAATGATGTACGGCACTGAGGAGATGGAGGAAATGCCGGCGCCGCTGTAAAGCATCAGGTAGACAGCGAAGCTATTGAGCACCGCGATGATGCAGAGGGCGAACTCCCCGCGGAAGACGCGGCGGGGATGGGGGAGGCTTTGGACGGTGGGGGTCATAAAGGGAGGACCTGCCTTTCGGGAGGAGATGGAGAGTGCGCGGGGGCGGCGCGGTGGAGCGGGGAAGGCAGCCCGAAGCGAAGCGGAGGTGCTGCCTGACGGGAGCGGAACCGTGCCGCCCCCCAATGTGGGAAAGCAGAGAAAGGCACGCACCGGGAAGGTTGCTCCGATGCGTGCCGCGCCGTGGGTTCCGTCGGCTCTCCCTACCGGGAGCCGACGGAGGACCTGCACGGACAGAGATTCCACTTCGTTTCCTGCGCGTTATTTTGAGGAGGAAAAATCAGATGGAAACGACCATGTGAGAAATGGTGAAGACAAGGACGATGAATGCGGTGAGGAAGCCGCCCAGCCAGACGGAACCGGTCTTTTTGTGGAGGACGCGGCTCATCACGGCGGTGATAGGCAGAATGAAGAGCAGGCCGAACAGCATGATACCGGCCAACGCGGTGGGGAAGGACATGCCCACGGCCGCGAGCCATTCGGGGGAGGTGGTGCCGGGAATGTACTGGATGCCGCGGACACCGGTGGCGAACAGCTTGCCGTAATCGTAGGCGAACATCATGGCCAGACCGCCGCAGGAAACGACCGCGCACAGCAGGTAATTGAGCCAGGCGGGGGCGTTATTGATGCGGGTGAGGGAATTATAGATGACGCCGCACAGCAGGAAGAACAGCAGCCAGACGGGCAGGTACTTGAAGAACGCAACCCAGTGGGTGCTATCCATGGGCATGATGTTGAACTTGAAGAAGGAGAAATTGGTGCCGGAAAGGGCGGAGCAGGCATACACCACCGCGTAGATGCCGGCGAAGGAGAGAACTGCCAGCAGCAGGCTCTTGAGGATCTGCGTGAAGGGGAGCTTGAGACCGGTGGTTTCCAGGTTGGCGCCTTTCTTACGGCCGATAAGGAAGAATACCAGCAGATACAGCACCAGGAATACGCCGCCCACGACGCCATTAAAGAGCATGAGGGAGTTCATGGGAGCCATATTGAAGAAGCTATTGGGCATGAACTTGGTGAGGAATTTGAACCACTGGGGCTGCATGTAGTAGGGATAGCCGATCAGCCAGTAGTACAGCAGGGGCGCGGGCAGCAGGAAGATGATATAGGGAATGATATACCCGATAACACCCTTGGCACCGTGGACGGTGCTGATGGAGGGAGCGGCTGGACGCACGATGGTGGAGAAGAAGGGGACCCGCAGCAGGGTGAGCGCCAGCGCTACAAAGGCGACCAGGGTGGCGATAAGGCCGATGAGGCCGCAGGCGGCACGGCCGTGCCAGACCTGCTCGGTGGGAGCGATGGTGGCAACGCCGCCGCGCAGAGTGATATCGAAGAAATCGATGCCGTAGCCGATGGCGGTTTCATCATAGTAGGTATCGGAGTGGGTGCCATTGAAGCTGTAAGCGGCCCTAATAGGCTTCATGGTAACGGCAGCGCTGGCCGCGGCGGTCACAGCTTCCTCACGGGTGAGGGGTGTGGCGCTGGCATCGCCATACATAAAGTAGGTGCCGGAGGGAACATTGGTGGCGCCGCCGGTGCCGTAGGCGAACTTAAAGCTGGTGGTGTACTGGCTGGAATCCTCCACGCCCCACAGAAGACCGGAGAATTCATCGTAGGTGCCCTGAATGGTGCAGATATTGATCGGTGCGGCATACAGCGGAAAAACGCCGTTTTCGGCAGTAACGCCATTGTAGGTCAAGTCATTGATATTGCGGACATTGTAATTATAACCGGTGAGTACCATAGATCCGGGCAGTACAATCCCGGAGTTCATCGCTGCGCCGTAGGCTGTGTAAGCAGCGGTTGTTTCATCGGAGCCTGCCGCAAGCGCTTCAGCATAGGCTGCAGTATAGGCTGCCTGCCATTTGGAATAGGAATGGATCACCGCGCACACGAAAGGGGCATCGGAATGCTGAACACGCCCTATGTGAAGAAGGACACCATCAAGAATTTCTTTCCCGTTCCCAACGCAGTCTTTGATCTGGGACTGCACCACATGGAGATCAACATCTACGCCTACCTGCTCCGCATCGAAGACCGCCGCACCTACCAGTGCATCGTCAGCTACCCCACCATCGCAAGGAAGCTGGGCATCTCGGTCAATACCGTGGCAAAATATGTTGCCGCACTGGAGGAGCACGGTCTCATCCGAACAGAGCGGACGGAGATCATCACCAGAGACGGTCTCAAGCGCAACGGCTGTCTCAGGTACACCATCCTGCCGATCAAGAATGCCCTCGCCCTCTGCTATGAGCGTCAGCTGGAAAAAGCGGGACAAGCCATGGAACGGCAGCGGACACAGGCAAGAGCCGAACAGCTGGGCACTGCGTTCACTCCGGCAGCGGGAGAGCAGAGCGCGTAAAACGGCAAAGTATGCCCTCCTGACTCGTGGCCGCGCAGGGGTTCGGGAGCACGCGGCCCACGCCGAGGGTAGTGATACCACCCCCGTCTCACTGATGCGGAATTTGCTGCCTTTTTGACACAGGCGCAAAGGGAGAACAGAGCGCATGGGTTCACCGCTTTCCCCCGGGCTATGGCGAGTTCCGCTGAAACCCACCCGTTCGATAAAAGCACAAGATAAAGAGAGGTGGTCGCAAAGCGACCCCTCTCGCCCACAAAGCCCCGCAGTGCGGGGCTTTCCGAGGATGCCGCTCTGAGGTCGGTTTAGACCTTCTTGCGGGTCTTAGGTGGTCGAAGAGACGAAAAATCCAGACACCGTACGGGTTTGCGCGGTGTCACACCAGAAAAAAAGGAGAAAACAATATGGAACATGAAAATAAGACGCGGATCCCCGCTTGGCTCAGACCCTCGACGATCCGCCGCATGGACGGCTGGCTGGAGGAGGCTAACTGCAAAAGCCGCAGCGAGTTTATCGAGAAGGCGCTGCACTTCTACATGGGCTATCTCGGCGCGAAGGATGCAAGCGAGTACCTCCCCGACGAACTGACAGCGACGCTGCGCGGGATCGTGGCGGACAGCACCAACCGCACCAACGGCATTCTCTTTAAGTGCGCGGTGGAGCAGGGCATCATGGCCCACACCATCGCCGCACACTTCGGCGACGCTATGGAGGACCGCCGCGCCCTGCGCGGCTATGTGACGGATGAGGTCAAGCGCACCAATGGGCAGATCAGGTTTGAGGATGCCCAAGACATCCAAAGGATGCTGCCGGAGTTTGATTAAATCCGCAGTAAAGCCGACCCACGCAGGAGAGTGGCACGGTTGAATTGTTGCTTTCGCAGAAAATATGCTGGCGTCGAATATTTCTCTCGCTATTTCTCTGCGTTATCGGTATTGTGTGTTTGTAAAATGACTTGTGGGCAGTGCAGGGAATGCAATGCCTATACAAAGAAAAACAGGCAGGAGGGATAACTCCAAATGGCAAAACGAAGGCCATCCGGCGACGGCATGGTACGCAAGCGTGACGATGGCCGCTGGGAAGGCCGCATCGTAGTGGGACACAAGGACAACGGCGACTCCATCTTCCACTATGTGTCTGCAAAGACACAGAAGGCCCTGCTGGAAAAGCTGCACAAGAGCATCGACGAGTATGACGGTGCCGAACTCACGGAGGACAGCCGCATGACACTGGGGGAGTGGCTGGACATCTGGTTGAGGGAGTGTGCCGAACCGTCGGTCCGGCCATCCACATACAAGGGCTACCGTGGGTATGCAGAGCGAAATATCAAACCCTTCCTTGGCAGCAAACAGATCAGCAAAATAACTTCTGCCGATGTCCAAACCTTGTATCGAAAGCTGCAGAAGGAGGGCAGCGTGGACGGCGGCGCACTGTCTCCCGCCACGGTTTGCAGGATACACAGCGTCCTGCATCAGGCATTGAATGTAGCCGTTGACCGCCACCTGATCGTAAAGAACCCAACCGATGATGTGACGCTGCCGAAAAAGGTGAGCACCGCCAAGACCATCCTCAATGACAAGCAGCTGGAGCGGTTCATGGAAGCCATAAAGAACGATGAGCGCTGGCACGACTTCTTTTATCTGGAGATCACCACCGGCCTGCGGCGGGGCGAACTGTGCGGACTCATGTGGACAGACTTTGATGCGGAAAAAGGAACGCTGACCGTCCGCAGAACACTCC
>ERZ1673738.2402-NODE-2402-length-24102-cov-4.492577_pt1 | contig 24102 bp, 24 predicted proteins | sample MGYA00580198_ERZ1673738 | MGnify/ENA primary metagenome ERZ1673738 (study PRJEB41218, sample SAMN15661784) | gut metagenome | host: Homo sapiens | place: Canada: London | collected 2015-08-20/2019-03-30 | study: EMG produced TPA metagenomics assembly of...
TTAGAATTACATAAAAATTAATACAAGTAACCCCACGATAAAACAATAAATGGAAAAATAAATTAATTTTTTCTTTTTTATTATATTAATAAACCATTTTGTAGCAAAATAAGTTGTAATAAAAGAAAAAATGAAACTTAAAATATAATAAATATATAAATTATTAAAATTATTACTAGTAGTAAAATCTTTTATTCCTAAGACAAAACTAGCTATACTTATTGGAAGATAAAGCATAAAAGAAAATTTAACTGCATCTTCTTTTTTTATATTCCTTAGTAATCCTCCGGTAAGTGTAGAACCACTTCTTGAAATACCAGGAAGAAGTGCAATTCCTTGAAATAAACCAATTATAATACTATCCTTATAAGTAATGTCATTATCATGCTTTTTTCCATCTATTTTTCTAACTATAAAAAGTGCTAAAGATGTTATTAATAAAGCTATACCAATATATTTAACATTTGTTGAAATAAGATCAATTTTATCTTTAAACAAAAGACCTAATATTCCCGCAGGAATACATGCTAAAATAATTAATAAAATGTATTTAAAACTATTTTCATATTTATAATTTTTAGTTTTTAAATAATTAATACTATCTTTAATTAACTTTATTATATCTTTTCTATATATAAAACTTATTGCTAAAAAAGAAGCAAAGTTAACTATTATTTCAAAGTTTAAATCATTTAAAGAATCTAAATTAAATAAATTTTTAAAAATAACTAAATGCCCACTTGAACTAATTGGTAAAGGTTCAGTTAAACCTTGAATAATACCAAGAATTATATATTTTAATTTATCTAACATAAGTTTCACCTAATAAAATATATTAATATTTTAAATAAATATTAAAAAAAATATTGTATATAATAATTTATAGGGTGACTAATATGATTTATATATATGATATATTACTTAATTTTAATACTTCTTTAATTGAGTTTTTTGAATGGGAAGAAAATGATTTAATTAAATATATTAAAAAAATTTCTATATATAAAGTAAGTGATGATTTTTTATATAATTTAGTTAATAATGAAATAAAAATAGAAAGTAATTTTTTAAATAATATAAAAGATAAAACATTATTTGATAATCAAAATAATAATTTTAAATATTGTTGTTTATTTACAAATAATAAAATAATAATTGGAGTTGTATTTAATGAAATTGGTAATGTTTTATATTTATCAAGACTTCTTATTGAAGAAGAAAAAGAAATACTTACAATAGCAAATAGATTAAGTTTATATAATATAAATTATGAAATATGCAATATTAATAATAAAATAAATGATAATTTAACAAGAAAAGAAAAAGATATAAAAAATAATTTATTAAAAACAATAAACTTTCTATATAAAAATAATGATTTTGAAAAACTAAATTATTTATATTATGAATATTTTAATAAAATAGAAAATAATAAAGAAGAAATCTATAATAATTTAATAAAAAGTATTAATAATTTTAATTATAAACATAATGTTTTATATAATATATTAAAACTATCTGAGCAAAAATAACTTTGCTTTTTATTTGCAAAAAGTTATAAAATATGTTATACTACTTTCGTAGTAATTTATGGGGGAAATTTTTATGAAAGAAAAAACTAATTATCCATCAGTGGATAAAACACATTTACAAGGTATAAGTAATTTTAAATTACATCCTTTTATACCTAATATGAGTGTATATAATAGTATTAAATTAATGAATATACCTTATATGAATAATATTGCTATTGACTGTTTAGATTTAAGTTTAAATTATAAAGAATTAATTAAAAATTCTAATGTTATAGCTAAATCACTTATTGAACTTGGAGTAAAACCAGGAGAAATAATAACAGTATGTATGCCTAATTATGCTCAAGCTGTAGAAATCTTTTTAGCTGCTAATAAAATAGGAGTTACGGTGTCATTTATTAATTCTTTTGCTAAAAAAGAAGAAACAATTAAATATTTAAATTATTTTGAATCTCCAATCTTTATTAATTATAATAAAGATAAAGAACATAATAAAGAAATAAAGGAAAAAACAAAAGTTAGAAATATAATTACTTTAGGTAAAGATGATTTAAATAGAAAAGATTTTAATAGAATAAATGGTAAATTAATTGGTTATGATGATCTTGTTACATTTAGTGATTTAGGTTTAGTTAGTGATTTTCAAAAAGGTTATTTTAAAACTAATTTTAATGGAAATCAAGATGCTTTAATTTTATTTACAAGTGGAACAACAGGAGAACCAAAATCTGTTTTAATAACTAATAAAAATATTTTAGCATCAGGTATTTATACTAAAAACACATGTGAAATAAAACCAACTGCAGATGAAAGTTGTTTAGTTTGTGTACCATTTTGTTATCCATATGGTTTTGCAACATCTGTATTAATGAGTTTATTATGTGGAAGAACAGCTATTTTAGCACCGGATTTATCAAAAGATAATATTGAATATTTTATGAAGAAAAATCCTAATATTATTTTTGGTAGTCCTGCACTTCTTGAACTTATAAAAAGAAATGTTAGTGATGGTGTTGATTTATCATCATGTAAAGATTTTATAACAGGAGGAGATTTCTTATTTCCTAAAAATAGAAAAGAGGGTATCGAATTTTTTAAAAACCATAATTCAAATATAGGAATTTATGAAGGTAGTGGTAATGCTGAAGGCCTTGGAACCCTTACAAGTTCTTATGTAAAAAATCCAAAACCAGGAACAGTAGGTAAACTTCTTGTAGGTAGTGATGCTATTATTATTGATGAAAATGGTAAAGAACTTAAATATAATGAAGAAGGAGAACTTTGTGTAACTGGAAAACATATTTTTAAAGAATATTATAAAAATGAAGAGCAAACAAAAGCAGTTAAATTTATGTATAAAGGTAAAGAATACTTTAAAACAGGTACTCTTGGTACATTAGATGAAGATGGATTCTTTACTTTAACAGGCAGGGCATCAAGATATTATATAATTTCAACATTAAATAAAGTATATTGTGATAAAGTTCAAAGTATTATATCTTTAATAGATGTTGTAGAAAATGCATGTTTTGTAGGAAAAACGGATGATGATATGTTGTTTACGGGTAAAGCGTTTATTGTTTTAAAACCAAATGTTCCTAAAACAGAAGAAACAAAAAATTATATTATGAGTGAATGTGAAAAACAATTTATTAATCAAAAAGGTGAAACAGTTCAACTTGAACCTTATGAAATACCAACAAGTATTACATTCTTAGATGAATTACCAAGAAAAGAATCATCTGATAAAATAGATTATCAAATACTTAATGCTTTAGCAGAAAAAGAATATGAATTTGAAAAATTAGAAAGAACTAGAAAGTAATTTCTAATTTTTTTATTTAAAATCTTATTTTTTTATGATATAATCTAATTGTAATAAAATAAAGGTTGGTGTTACATATGGAAAAAGGTGTTGGAACAGGATTATTTTTTCTACTTGAAGCAATATTTTATATGGTTTTATTAATGATTATTTATTTTAATAAACCTAGATTAAAAACGAAAGACAATAAAGTTTATTCATTTTTAATAATCGTTGCAATTTTGGAACTTTTTACAGAACTTTTTCTTGATATTGTCGGGCCAAGATATCAAACACTTGGATTTTTAAGTGTTTTTGTTGCAAAGTTATTTTGTGTTTTACTTCTTATGTGGATTACAACACTTTGCTCATATATAGTTATGATATCTTTAGATATGAAAGGAAAACAAGATAAATTTAAAAAAATAAAAAGAATATTTTATATAGTGTTCTTTGTAAATATGATAGCAATATTTATCTTACCAATTGACTTTGTTTATGTAAAGCAAGCTGGTTTTACAACAGGTCCAGGAGTTAATCTAGTTTATATATTTTCCTTTGTCTTTTCCTTTGTAGGATTAGCATGTTTAATATGGAATAGGAAAAATATAAGAAATAAAAAGTTTTTACCGATGTTAATCTTTTTAGTTCTTGGTGGTTTTTGTTCGTTTATACAATTTAAAGAACCAGGACTTTTACTTGCTGTACCAGTTCATGCTTATATAACTTTCATTATGTATTTTACAATAGAAAATCCTGATATGAAAATGGTTGAAGAATTAGAAAAAAATAGAAAATTAATTGATAGAAATATTGAAGAAAAGTCAAATCTTTTATTTGAATTATCACACGAAGTAAGAGAACCATTAAAAAAGATTAATGAAATAAGTTATAATTATAAAAATACAAATAGTGTAGAAGAGTTACAAGAAAGTTTAAAAGAAATAAATGAAAAAGCAAATGATATGTCTTTATTAGTAAACGATATTTTAGATATATCAATAACAAGTAGAAAAAACATGCAAATATATGAAGAAACATATAACCCTGAAGCATTATTTAAAAAACTAGTAATGAAATTTAAAGAAGAGAATAATAACAGAATAACATTTAGTTATTCAATTCCTGAAAGTATGCCAAAAGAATTATATGGTGATTCAGTAAAAATAAAACAAATAGTAAATACAGTATTAACAAATGCTTTTAAATATACAAAAGAAGGATATGTTGATTTAAAAGTAACAAATATAAATAAATATGATATAGCAAGGTTAATTATAACAGTAGAAGATACAGGATGTGGAATGAGTATTGATAAAGTAAATGATATATTAAATAATAATAAAGAATTTACTGAAGAAGAATTAAATAATTTAGAAAAAATAAATATAGGAATAAAATTAGCTAATAAACTAGTAATAGAAATGGGTGGTATATTAGTAATAAAAAGTGAAGAAAATAAAGGAACAAAAGTAACAATAATAATAGATGAAAGAATAAAAGAAGATAATTATAATAAAATGCTTGAGGAAGATAATTATTTAAAAAATATTAAAATAGCAATTTTAGGAAATAAGACAAGAAAAATAAATAAAATAAGAGATATATTAAAAGATTATGAAGTAAAAACATATTTAGAAAAAGATGAATTAATAGAACAAATAAAGAAAAAAGAAAAATATGATTTAATAATATTATTTGATGATATGAAACCAAGTGGAATAGATGTTTTTAAAGAGTTAAAAGAAATAAAAGGATATAAGACACCAACAGTGGTGCTTTTAGATAAATCAAAAGAAAGTATAAAAGAACATTATATAAAAGATGGATTTACTGATTATTTATTACTAAGTAATATAAATGAAGAAATAAAAAAATTAGATAAATATTTAAAAGGATAAAGGAAACTTTATCTTTTTTAAAATTTTAAAAATTTATATTGACATATTAATATTTTTGTTGTATCTTTAAATGGATGTTTTGCAAAGAATCTACAATTTAGTATTATTACAACATAGGTACTACATATTAAATATGTGGTTTTTTGCGTTATATAATTTACTTTAGAATACTTTTTGTTGATTCTTTGTAATGAAAGGAGTTGATAAAATGTCATTCATCATGGTAAAACACATAACTAAAACCTTTAAAGTTAGTGAAAAAAGAAATACAAAGTTTGCTACTTTAAAGAACTTTTTTAATCGGAAATACAAATATATAAAAGCAATTGATGATATTTCTTTTTCTATTAAGAAGGGTGAAATAGTGGGATATATTGGTCCAAATGGTGCTGGTAAATCAACAACAATAAAAATTCTTTCGGGTATTCTTTATCCTGATAGTGGTACAGTTGTTATTGATAATATGGTTCCTTATTTGGATAGAAAAAAATATGTTTCCCAAATTGGAGTTGTCTTTGGACAAAGAAGTCAATTATGGTGGGATGTTCCTGCGATTGATTCATTTAAACTTTTAAAAGATATTTATAAAATAGATGATGAAAGCTTTAATGAAACACTCAATGAATTAATAAATACATTAAATTTAAAGGATATTATTAATATTCCTGTAAGACAACTTAGTTTAGGTTCAAGAATGCGACTTGAAATAGCAGCAGCACTTTTACATAGACCTAAAATCCTTTTTTTAGACGAGCCAACAATTGGTCTTGATGCTGTTTCTAAAAAAATTGTAAGAGATTTTATAAAAAAAATAAACAAAGAACAAAAAGTAACTGTAATTTTAACAACACATGATATGAGCGATATAACCTCTCTTGCTAAAAGAATAATTTTAATTGGTAAAGGTAAAAAATTGTATGATGGAACTCTTTCTAAACTAAAAAAGAATTATGATTATTTAAGAAAAATAACAGTTACAACAAATGATAAAATCTTATTAAATGAAGATTATATTATTGAAGAAAAAATAAAAGATGGGAAAATAGAATTTACAATTGATATAAGAAAAATAGAAATAAGTAAGTTTATTAATTATTTAACAAAAAAAATATCAATAATAGATATTGATATTGATAGTGGTAATATTGATAATGTTATTATAAAACTATATGAGGAATTTAAAATATGAAATCATATCTTTCGTACTTTAAATTAAAATTTATAACAGGTCTACAGTATCGAAGTGCTGCTTTAGCAGGAATATTTACTCAATTATTTTTTGGGTTTATTTATGTTTCTGTTTATATAGCGTGTTATGAATCTAGTGGTACTAATCTTCCAATGCCTCTTAATGAACTTGTAAGTTTTTTATGGCTTAATCAAGCTTTCTTTTCCTTAATATACTTGTGGTATAAAGATAATGACATAATTAAATTAATTAAAACAGGGAATTTATCTTATGAACTTTGTAGACCACAAGATTTATATTTTATGTGGTTTAGTAAAATATTTGGTGAAAAATTATCAGGAGCATTACTTAGATTTCTTCCAGTAATTTTAATCGCAGTTTTATTACCATCACCTTTTAATTTAGATTTATCTATTACTTTACCAAGATTATTAATATTTATTATTGCTTTTTCCTTATCAAGTATTTTAACTGTTAGTATAATTCTTTTATATCATGTTATTTGTTTAATAACATTAGATGAAAAAGGAATAGTTAATATATTTATGGTTTTATCAGATATACTATCAGGATTAGTTTTACCTATACCATTTTTTCCCAATTTTTTACAGAAAATAAGTAATTTTTTACCTTATAGATATGTAAGTGATTTTCCTTTTAGATTATATGTAGGAAATATTAGTTTACAAGAGGGAATTAAAGGAATAATAATACAAATAATATGGATAATTATTCTTATATTAATAGGAAAATTAATTACAAAGAAAGCTTTAAAGAAAGTTGTTATCCAAGGAGGTTAATCATGAAATTATATTTTAAATATTTTAAAATGCATGTTAAAGGAGAACTCCAATATAAAATGTCTTTTATAATGTCTTTTATATCACAATTCTTTGTCTTTTTTGGATATTATTTTACGATTCTTTGCTTATTTGATAAATTTTCAAATATAAAAGGATTTACTTTATATGAAGTACTTTTAACATTTGCTATTATTCAATTAGGATTTTCTTTTTGTGAATCATTTTTTAAAGGAATCGATCACTTTGATAATTTAATAATAGATGGAACATTTGATAAAATCTTATTAAGACCAAGAAATATATTAATTCAAGTTTTAGAAGAAGAAATAAGTTTAACTAAATTGTCAAGATTTCTCCAGTCAATTATTATTTTAATAATTGCTATTTCTAACATTGATGTTAATTGGAATATATATAAAATAATAACTTTAATATTTATGATATTAAGTTCCATATTAATATTTTTAGGATTATTTATTCTAATGGCAGCATATTGTTTTGTTACAATAAAAGGACTTGAAGTAAGAAATGTATTTACAGATGGTGGTAAACATATGGCTCAATATCCAATTGGTATTTTTAGAAAAGGAATTGTTATTATCTTTACTTTTATAATTCCATATGGTTTTGTTAATTATTATCCACTTTTATATATTTTAGGAAAGAAAACATCTAATTTGTATGTGATTTCACCACTTATTACAATTATATATTTAATACCATGCATCATTATTTTTTATAAAGGAGTAAAAAAATATTCTGGGGTAGGTAGTTAAGGAGGTAAGATTATGAATATTAGTAAAGAAGAAATAAAAAAAGAAGAGAAATATTTAGAAAATTGTATTAATGTTATAAAAGATTATTTATCAGAATTAGGTCAAGAATTATATGAAAAAGAAGAAAAAATTCAAGAATTTAAAAAATATATTTGGGATAATAAAGCAAGTTTAGATCCCGAAGAATTAAAAAATTTAATGAGTGATAATGATTTAGAAGTATATTTAGCTTTAGAAAAAGGAAAATATTTTCAAAAATTATTTAAGATTCAAAATAGTCCTTACTTTGGTTCAATAATATTTGAAGAAGAAAATGAACTACCAAAAATAATTTATTTAGGAATAACTCATCTTGAAGATAAAAATAAAAATTATCTTATATATGATTGGCGTGCTCCAATATCAAGTTTATTTTATGATTATGAAGTAGGTGAATGTTCTTATAAAGCACCTGAAAAAGTAATAAAAGGAAATTTAAAAAGAAAAAGACAATACAAAATAGAAAATGCTAAAATAAAACATATTTTTGATAATAATATTAATATAGATGATTCATTATTACAAGAAGTTTTATCTAATGATGGTAGTGAAAAGATGAAAAATATTGTTAACACAATTCAACAAGAACAAAATAAAATAATAAGAAACGTTGAAGATAAAAGTTTAATCGTTCAAGGTATCGCGGGAAGTGGTAAAACAAGTGTTGCTCTTCATAGAATTGCTTTTCTTTTATATAAAATAGAAAATCTATCATCTAAAAATGTTCTTATATTTTCTCCAAATAATATTTTTAGTGAGTATATATCAAATGTATTACCTGAACTTGGGGAGGATAATCCTAGTGAAACAACTTATGCTAATTTTTTAGAATCATGCATAAAAGAATATAAAACAATTGAAACATTTACAGAATTTATAGCAAGATATTACAAAGAACAAGAAAACAATTATGATTTAGTTAAATATAAACAAAGTGACGAAATAATAAAAGATATTGAAGATTATGTTTTATATTTAATAAAAAATATTAAGTTTACTAAGAATATTGAAATAGATATATTTAATGAAGTAACAAAAGAACAATTAAAAGAATTATTTGAAAGATATGATAGATTTCCTTTATTTACAAGAATAACAGAAATAAGTAAAAAATTAAGTGAAAGCTATGCAAGAGGGAAACTTACCTTAGCAAGAAGTATAAATAAAAAGATACTTGAATCGATGAATATAGAAAAAAATTATAAAAAAATATATTATAATTTTTATAAAAGTAAATTTTGTAAAATTAAATTAAGTGATAATGAAATAAGAAAATTTGTTAATAAAAATAAAATAAATTATGAAGATGCAATTATTTTTTCTTATATAAAAGGACTTCTTGTAGGCTTTAATTATAATAATATGATAAAAGAAATTGTTGTAGATGAAGCACAAGATTATACACTTTTACAATACAAAATACTTACTAAAATATTTAAAAAAAGTAACTTTTCAATACTGGGAGATGTTAATCAAACAATAAACCCTTATTATAAATACGAAAGCTTAGATAAAATAAAAAATATAATTAATTCTTCAAAATACTTAGAATTAACAAAAACATATCGTTCTAGTAAAGAAATAATTGAATATACAAATAAAATTCTTAATTTAAAGTTTGTAAGTGCTATTAGAAAAGATAATAATAAACCTGTTTTATGTAGAAAAGAAACTAATTTAAAAAAACAGTTATTAAATGATATTAATTATTTAAAAAATGAATATAAAAGTGTAGCTATCATCACAAAAGATGATGAAGAGGCAAATGAAATTTATAATTTATTAAAAGATAATATTAATATAGGAAAAATAACAATAAATGAAGAAATATTTAGAAAAGACTTAATTGTAGTACCTTCATATATGGCTAAGGGTCTAGAATTTGACAGTGTTATTGTTTATAATAAAATTAATAACATTTATAAAGAAAATGAAAAATATTTATATTATGTGGCATGCACAAGAGCACAACATGAACTTATAATATATAATTAGAAAGGAACTTTTTATGAAACAAGTAACAATGGTAACGGGAAATCTTGGAAAATTAAGAATAGCAAAAGAAATATTTAAAGCTTATAATATAGAATTACTGCATGAAAAGATGGATACATTTGAAATACAAAGTATGGATGTATGTGAAGTGTCTAAATATTCAGCTTTATATGCTTCTAAAAAACTTAATAAAGATGTAATAAAATCAGATGTTGGTTATTATATTGAAGAATTAAATGGTTTTCCAGGCCCATTTTTAAGATATATTAATGAAACTCTTATTTCAAGTGATATAATAAAGATGATGAAAGGTAAAACAAATAGAAAAATTATATTAAAAGAATGTTTAACTTATGCTTCAAAAGATGGTAAAATAAAGCAATTTGTAAATGAAGAGGAAGCTACTTTAAGTAATAAACCATATGGAAGTGGAACAACATTTGATAAAATAGTTATATTAAAAGAAAACACTTTACCAAAATCAATGAATAAAGATGAAAAAAATTATAAACATTTTGAAAAAACTTTAACTATATATAATAAAATGGCTGAATATTTAGAAAATTTATAAGGAGGACTTTATGGAATTGTTAGATTTATATGATGATAACGGAAAGAAAATAGAAAAAACTATAAAAAGAGGAGAAAAGTTTGATGAAGGAAATATTATGCTAAGTGTAATATTTATAAGAAATAGTAATAACATGTTTTTAATTCAAAAAGCAAGTAAAGATAGAAAAAATAAGTATACTTCAACTGGTGGACACGTTATTCATAATGAGGATGGTTTAACTACAATAATAAGAGAGGTTAAAGAAGAGTTAGGACTTGATATTAAAAAAGAAGAAATAAAAAAATTAGATTTAACTAAACATCCTTCAAGGCCTTGTCTTATTAATGTATATTTATTAGAAAAAGATATAGATATAAATACTTTAACTTTACAAAAGGAAGAAGTAGAGGAAGTTAAATGGATGAGTGAACACGAAATATTATCTTTAATTAATAAAGATTTATTTTTAGAATCACATGGTTATTTATTTAAGAAATATTTTACTAATTAAATAATAAAAGTGTGTACAACAGAAGATGCCAACATGTTAAATAAATTATTAACTGATTTAATTAATGATGAAAGAAAGTATGATGATAACATAAATGAAAATTTTATAGTTAGTTCATTTTATGAGAATATTTATACTGATAAAAATAAATGCCTTTTAGCAGTAAAAAATAATAATAACATTATTGGATATCTTTATGGATATGTTTGTGAAAATAATGTTGATAAAGAAAAAATTGCTATTATTGATGCTTTATATATAGAAAGTTTGTACAGAAATAAAGGTTTAGGAAAAACTTTGATAAATAACTTCAAAATTTGGGCTTATGAAAATAATGTTAAAATAATTGAACTTAAAGTATGTAATAATAATACTAGTGCAATTAAACTATATAAAAGTGAAGGATTTACTGAATTTAAAACAATTATGAGAGTAAAAATATAAAATTATATAATAAAAATAAGGTTTAAAATATTTGACAAAATAAATTTTAATAGTATAATTAAAAACAAGTGAGGAGATATAAACTAATAGTTAGCTATCTCGGGGTAAAACCTACACGAGCTTTATGCACGGAGTCACCTATATAATAAGGGTAACTTCGTGCTTTTATTATATAAAAATAAGGAGGAAAGACTATGAAATATTTTAAAAAAATTGAAGGAGAAAAAGTTTATTTATCACCAATGAATTTAGAAGATATTGAAAAATATGTTAAATGGATGAATGATTTTAGTACAACTGATGGACTTGGAAGTTCTTCAAAAGTAACTACTTTTGAAAGTGAAAGAGCTTGGCTTATTAATAATATGGATAAAAAAGAACAACAATTTGCTATTGTATTAAAAGAAACAGATAAACTTATTGGTAATTGTGGTTTTTGTGATATTAATCATTTACATCAAAAAGGAGAAGTAGGATTATTTATCGGAGAAGAAGAGAATAGATCAAAAGGTTATGGTACTGAAGCATTAAGTTTACTTGTTGAGTATGGATTTAATTATTTAAATTTAAAAAATATTATGTTAAAGGTATTCTCTTTTAATAAAAGAGCTATAAAATCATATGAAAAAATTGGATTCAAGGTCTTTGGAAAAAGAACAGAAGATTATTATTTAAATGGTAAATGGTATGATGAATATTTTATGGAAATATTAAGAAAAGAAAAATAGTTAATAAAAGGATAATTAAAATAGTAAATTATCCTTTTTATTATGTTTGATTGCTTGACAATGTATTAAAAAAATAATAAAATTAATATAGAAAATAGGGTTGAGAAATGAGGTTGATTGTCATGAAAATTAATAACAAAGGTCAAGCACTAGTTGAATATGTTCTTATAATAGCACTTATAAGTGTACTTGCTATATCTTTAGTTAGTTTACTTGGAGGCTATTTAAAAGATTCAATGACAAAGTCATCGTGTGAAATAGTGGGACAAACATACAAAAAAGGAGAAAAACCAGGTGAAGGGGTTTGTGTTGACAAATAATAAAGGTCAAGCTCTTGTAGAGTTTATTCTTATATTTCCAATTATAGTTTTAATACTTTGTATTATAATTGATTTTTCAAATGTTTTTGTAAGTGAAAACAAACTTGAAAATAAATTAGATGATGTAATTTATTTAATTAGAAATAATAAAGAAAATGATATAAATAATATTTTAGATAATAATACGAAATATTCTATATCAAAATCAGGCTCTTATGCTACGGTAGAGTTAACCTCTAAAGTCAAATTTATCACACCTTTTTCTAATATATTTTTTAAAAATGATTATAATATATCAACAAAAAGGGTAATACTATATGAATAATAAGGGACAATCACTTGTGTTTTTCATATTACTTTTGCCTATTATCTTTTTAATAATAGGGATGCTTTTTGATTTATCAAAAGTATTAAATGAAAAATTAAAGATTAAACATATTGAAGAAGATTATATATATTATTTAAAAGAAAACACTTATAAAGAAGAAGAGTTAGATTCTTTCCTTAATAAAAATGATATATCTTCTAATGAAGTTGTAATTAATTCTAATGAAATATGTATAACAAAAAAAGTACCAAGTAATTTTGGTAAAATAATAAATAAAAATACTTATCAAATAAAAGTATGCACAAATAAAAAGTAAAGAAGAGGGGACAATTTATGGAAAGGAATAAGGGGAAAATAATAACAGTTACTTCTACTAAAGGTGGTGTTGGGAAAACTATTACAACATTAAATTTAGCAGGTGTTTTTAGTAACCTTAAAAAGAAAGTTTTAGTAATTGATTTTGACCTTTATGGGGGAGCAGTAGCAACATATCTTAACTCTAAAAATGATAAAACTATATTTAATTTAATAACAGATTTATCAAATAATAAATATAAAAATATTGATGACTATATATATAACCATAATGAATATATATCTATTTTAAGTGCCCCTAAAGACCCTAGATTTGCTAATAAAATGGATAGTAAATATATTCCTATTATTTTAAATAATGTTGTTTATAAATATGATGTTATTTTAATTGATACAACACATATTTTAAATGAAATAAATATTTATACTCTTGATATGAGTGATATTATTTTGTATTTATTTACTAATGATAGTTTTGATCTTAAAAATACTAAGAGTTTTTTAACAATTTTAAAAGATGCTGGATTTAATAATTTTTATACTGTTTTAAATGAATCTATTTTTAAAGATAAAACATATTTTTCTAAGTATGATATTAGAACTATTATTAAAAATAATATTGATTTTACTATTTCTAAAAATATGTATATAAAAAATATAGATAAATATATTATGGAAGGGGAAATACTTTTACTTAATCCTAATCTTTCTTTTAAAGATAAAAAAGATTATAAAAAGTATCTTGAACTTGCCTTAACCTTAATTAAAGATAAGGAGAAGAAATAATGAAAAAGACACTAAAAGAAGTATTTGATTTAAAAGAAGAAAATAATAATTTAATAGATATTCCAGATTATGAAGTATTTAGTGATAAAGCACTTCTTGATACTTTAAGAAATAAAATAGTACAAAGTGCAATTGATAATAATATACCTAATAATAAGAATTTAAATACATATATAAATGAAGAAATAGATAAAACGCTTGAAGGTTATGATTTATCTTCTTTAGAAAGAAATCATATATTTAATTTAATTGAAAATGAAATAAATGGATATGGACCTTTAACAGAACTTTTAGATGATCCTAATATAACAGAAATTATGGTTAATGGTCCAAGTGAAATATATATTGAGCTTGATGGTAAAATAATAAAGGATGATACTGTATCATTTATTAATGAAGAACATATTTTAAGAACAATTCAAAGGATGATTCAACCTTTAGGAAGAACAATAGATTTATCTACACCAATGGTGGATTCTAGACTTAAAGATGGTTCAAGAATTAATGCTGTTATTCCACCACTTAGTTTAAATGGACCAATTATTACAATAAGAAAATTTAAAAGAAATTTAAATAATATTGAAGATTTAATTAGAAATGGAACACTTACTCCTTATATGGCTAGATTTTTAGATGCTTGTGTTAAAGCTAAATTAAATATTTTAGTATGTGGTGGTACAGGTAGTGGTAAAACAACTATTTTAAATGTATTATCTTCATTTATTAATGATGATGAAAGAATTATTACAATTGAAGATGCAGCTGAACTTAAATTGAAACAAGAACATGTTATTACTCTTGAAACAAGAAATACAAATTACGAACAAGAAAAAGAAATTACAATAAGAGATTTAGTTATTAATGCTCTTCGTATGAGACCAGATCGTATAATTGTCGGAGAAGTTCGTGGAAAAGAAGCTTTTGATATGTTACAAGCAATGAATACAGGACATGATGGTAGTATGTCAACATTACATGCTAATGGTCCAAGAGATGCTTTAAATAGACTTGAAACAATGGTTTTAATGGGAGGAATAGAAATACCTGTTTTAGCAGTTCGTGAATATATTTTAAATGCCATTAATATAGTTGTTAATGTTGAAAGATTATCTGATGGTAAAAGAAAAATAACTAGCATATGTGAAGTAACAGGATTTAAAGATAATGAAATAAAATTAAAAGAAATATTTGCTTTTAAACAAAAAGGTTTAACAGCTAATAAAGAAGTAAACGGGTCTTTTATCCTTTATAAATATATACCAAAAGTATATGAAATAATTAAAAGTAAAGGAATAAATCTTGTAGATGATATTTTTAATGAAATAGAAAACAAATAAAAAAGGAGGTGTTATTATGCCATTATATGTTAATTTAATAATTGAAGTTATTCTAATATTAATTGGAATATGTTTATTCTTTTATATTATAACTGTTAGTATTGCATATGAAAAAGAACAAAGATTAACTAGATTTTCTATTAATGGTATTAATACTAAACAACCTTCTTTTACTGATAAATTATTAAATTTTTATTATAAAATTATTAATTATTTATCAAAAATATTTAAAAAGAGTAAAATACTTACTAATTATAGTAAAAAATATGAAATATATGTTGATAAGACATCTTTTGTAAAAAGTGAAGCAATAAATTTTATATCAATAAAGTTTTTCGTAAGTTTTTTATGTGTTTTTATAACAATAATAAGTGATGTTATAAGAGTACAATATATTTATTTACCACAACTTTCTTTGGCATTTGTTTTAGGATTTTTTATCTATGATGTATTTTTAATTTTTGAAAAGAAAAATAAATATCGTAAATTAGAAAATGATTTATTAAAAGCTGTTATTATTATGAGTAATGCTTTTAAGTCAGGAAGAAGTATAGTTCAAGCAATTGAACTTGTTATTCTAGAGTCAGATGGAAGAATAAAAGAAGAATTTAAAAAGATTAAAGTAGATTTAAATTATGGCCTTGATTATGATGTTGTTTTTAATAGATTTGCTAAAAGATTAAATATTGAAGAAGCTTATTACATGTCTACATCTTTAATTATTTTAAATAAAACAGGTGGTAATATTTCAAAAATATTTACTACTATTGAAAAGAGTTTCTTTGATAGAAAAAAACTTAAAGATGAACTTTCAAGTGCTATTGCAGTAAGTGAATTAGTATTTAAAATATTAGTATTTATTCCTATATTTATCTTTTTAGTTATTTTTATCATTGATAGAACTTATTTTGTACCATTATTTACAACATTAATTGGAAAAATAATTTTAGTTTTATGTATAATTATATATATATCTTATATTATTGTGGTTAAAAGGATAACTAAATTAAAGGATTAGGTGGGTTTATGAAAAGATTAACAAGTAAGATTTATAGTAAAAATCAAATAGAAAGTGTAAAATCTAAAATAATGTTACTAGGAGTAGATTGTAAGTTAGATGAAATAAATTTACTTAATTTTAGATTATTTTCTTCCATAATAATATTTTTTGTGTTATTATATTTTTTAGATTTTGGATATTTTATCGCACCAGTAGTAATAATTATTTATTACACATTATTTTTTAACTTTTATTTTAATCCTAAAATAGAAAAAAGAAGAAAAGAGTTAGAAAAAGATGCTTTATACTTTTTTGAAATATTAGCATTATCACTTGATGCTGGAAGAAATATTAAAACTTCAATTGAAGTTACTTGTAGTAGTGTAGATTCAAGTCTTAGTAAAGAATTTAAAAAACTACTTAGTGATATTTCTTTTGGAAAAGATTTAAACGATGCGTTAGAAGATTTAAAATATCGTATACCTAGTGATACAGTTAACAATATAATATTAAATATAAAAGAAGCTAATATATTTGGTAATGATATTGTTAATACTGTTTTCGAACAGGTAGATTACATAAGACAAAAAAGAGTGTTGGAAGCAAAAGCAAAAATAAATAAAATGCCTATAAAAATAAGTGTTGTATCCGTTATATTTTTTATACCACTTTTATTTCTAATTTTACTTTCACCATTAATTATTAAGTTATTAAGTTAGGAGGATATTTATGAGTGGACATTCAAAATGGTCAACAATTAAAAGAAAAAAAGGGGAAATAGATGCTGCAAGAAGTAAAGTTTTTCAAAAACTTGCTAAAGAACTTTATGTTGCTGCTAAAGGGGGAGATAAAGACCCATTAAATAATCCTGCTTTAAGAATGGTTGTTGATAAAGCAAAAGCAGAAAATATGCCAAAAGATAGAATTCAAGCAGCAATTGATAAAGCACATTCTTCAGGAAATAGTGAGAATTATGAATTTGTAAGATATGAAGGTTATGCTCCTCATGGTGTTGCTGTTATGGTTGATTGTTTAACAGATAATAAAAATAGAACAGCAGGAGATGTAAGAAGTACATTTACTAAAAGAGGAGGAAACTTAGGTACTGATGGAAGTGTAAGTTATATGTTTGATAGAAAGGGTATAATTGTTTTACCTAAAACATATGATGAAGATATGCTTATGACTTTAGCATTAGATAATGATTGTTTAGACTTTGTTGTAAATGATGATTCTTATGAAATATATACAAGTTATGAAGATTTTATTAAAATGAATAATGTTTTAAATGAAAATAATATAACAGAATTTATTATGAATGAAACAAGATATATACCACAAAATTATATTTCATTAAATGATGAAGATAAAGAAAAAATATATAATTTAATAGAAACGCTTGAAGATTTAGATGATGTACAAGATGTATACCATAATATGGAAGAATAATTTAAAGTTATTCTTTTTTTGAATTTTTAATAAATATATTTGGAGAATGGAGTAGAAATGAAAAAGTATGAAGTTAGTTTTACCGTGTGAAAAGTATAAAAATAGTTATTATGAATTGATAAAAATGGCCGAGTTAAATGGAGAAATAAGCGAACTAGGTAATGCACAAATTAAAAATGGAGAAACTTTTAATACGATGCTTAATAGATTAAAAAATAGAAGACGAGGATTAAACATATCAAAGTCTGATGTGCCAGCTACTGTATATTGGATTATAGAAAAAAACAAAATTGTTGGTACAATAGATTTAAGACATAAGTTAAATAAAAGTTATTATGAAAGACTTGGACATGTTGCTTATTACATAAAACCAAGCGAAAGAAATAAAGGTTATGCAACTAAGGCTTTGGCTTTAGCAAAACAAAAATATGCAAAAAAATTTATAAGTAAAATTTTAGTTGCTTGTTATGAAGATAATGCTTTTTCATCGAAAGTTATAGAAAAAAACGGAGGTATATTAAAAGAAAAAGTAAAAGATGAAGTTACTAATAAAATTATTTTAAAATATGTAATTAGGATTTTGGATGATAATATTGTTACTTCAAAAACTGCTTGACTTACTACAAACCGTGATTGCAATAATAATTGTACCTGGTGTTATGCATCAAAATGTAATGATAAAATAATGGATTTTGATAAAATAAAAGATTACAACTTTTTAGATTGTGGTAGTGATGTAGCTTGTTCAACAGATGTTTATGAAGATTAGTATATTTTTAATCAATTATAAGAGTTAGACTGATACTTAAATAACTCTTTTAGTTGCTTGTAAAAGAATAATTATAGAAATGGAAAAAACTATAAATTTAATAATTATTCTTTTTTTTCATCATTAAAAATGATACAATTATAACAAGGATGTGATGTTATGAAATTAGACTTTATTTTAAATGATTATTTACTTATGTGGCACTTACTATATGAATCAAGTGTTAGTGAAGAAATACATAATATTAAACAAGTGTTATGGAAAGATTATAAAAAAGAGTATAGTGCTTTATATAAAGAAAAAGATAAAATATTAAATGATCTAGATAATTATATACCAGATGATGATTTTATTTTTAATATATTTGAAACATCACCATCTTATAAAAAAGTAATAAAAGAAACAAATAAATATCGTATGTCTTTATTACAACTATGGGATTTAAATAGTAAACTTTATAAAAAAGAATTAGCTAATATTTTAAAATATGATTTAGAAGAGAATTATAAAGTACTTGTGTTACATCCTAATTTAGGTGTTGTAGAAACAGATTTTAACTTAAATATAATAAGTATCGGTAAAAAAATAGATAATAAAGATAAAGATAGTTTTTTAACATATTTATTTTATAAAATATTAAAAAATGAATTTAAAGATGTAAAAATAGATGATAATATTTTAACAACAATGTTAGAACTTATTTGTGTTAATGAACTTTTTACAAGAGTATCAAAAGAATCTAAATATAATATTGGAAAAAGTGAACTAAAAAAATTAAAACAACAAATTTATCCATATTTTTTAATGTATTTAGGTGTAGAAGAAAAAGACTTTGAAAAATATATGGTTAGGGATAATATTTTCTTTAATATAAAAGATTATCCTTATAATAAAAAATTAAAAAACTATGATATATTTAGTTTTATGACATATTTAAATAAAAATAAAAAAGAAATATTAAATAAAACAAATGAAGGTGTATTTGATAATTATGTAGAAACATTATAATATATCTTTTTTAAGGGGAGTAAGTTATGGACAAAAAAATAAAAGATTTATTAGATAAAATTAATTATAATAGTGATAATTATAAATATTTTAATGATGTTAAAATAAATAAAATAGTAGTAAGTGAAGATAAAAATATTTGGAATATACATTTAAATTGTTTAAATACAATTAGATTTGATATTTTAAAAGAGTTTATAGATAAATTAAGTAATTATGTAAATAAAAAATATAAATATGAATTAACTATTGAAAGTAATAATGAAGATTTAAGTCTTTTTGATGATTATTATAAAAATATATTAATACTTATAAATAATCATAATTTATATTTTAATATGTTTGGAGATAGATTAATAAAAGAAGATAGTAATTATTTTATTGAAGTTTATAATAAAGTAGAACATGAAACAATTAAAAGTAAATTAGAAGAAATAAATTCTTATTTTAAAAAGTTTGGTTTTAAGACAAGTTTAGATATTAAACTTAATGAAAATAAAAGAGATGAAATACAAAAAGAAATAGAAGAATCTAATAAGTTTAATAATAATATATTTGAAAATAAAAAAGATTATAATAAAAAGATTGAAGAACAAAAATCATTTAATAAAGAAAAAACATATAGAAATAATGTAAAAAAAGAAGTTAATGAAAATTGTATTTTAGGTTATAGTGTTAAAGATGAAGTAACTAAATTAAGTGATATATCTTATGAAATGGATAATGTTACTGTTGAGGGTTATGTATTTGGAATTATGCCTTCGACTAAAAAAGGGTTTAATAGTTTTACTTTAAAATTTTCTGATTTAACAACAAGTATGTATGTAAGAATATATGCAAAAACAGAAGAAGAGTATAATGAATTAATTGCTAAGTTTAAAGAAAATATGTGGATTAGAGTAAATGGTTATGTTAAGAATAATCCTTTTTATAATGATTTTGTATTAAATGCTAGAAATATAGAAAAAATAGATAGTAAATTAGAAGAAATAAAAGATTTAGAAGAAGAAAAAAGAGTAGAACTTCATGCACATACTAAAATGAGTCAAATGGATGGAGTAGTAGAAGTTAAAGATTTAATTAAACAAGCTTGTAAATGGGGACATAAAGCTATTGCTATAACAGATCATAATTCTATTCAAACATTTCCAGAGTGTTACCATCATAAAGATGAAATAAAAATACTTTATGGGGTAGAACTTTCAATGATAGATGATGATTTAGATTTAGTTTTTAGAAGTGATGATAGTGTTTTACTTGATAATACTTATGTAGTATTTGACTTTGAAACAACAGGATTTAATGCAGGTGGTAAAGATTCAATTATTGAAATTGGGGCAGTTAAACTTAAAAATGGGGAAATAATTGATAAATTTGATATGCTTATTAATCCAGGAAAACCTTTAAGTCCACATATTTCAGAACTTACGGGAATAACAGATTTTATGTTAAAAGATGCTCCAACGGAAGAAGAAGCTGTTAAAGAGTTTATAAAGTGGACTGGAAATCTTCCAATGGTTGCTCATAATGCTAAATTTGATGCTTCATTTTTAGCTATGGCTTATAAAAAATATAATCTAGGAGAATATACTAATCCTCTTTTAGATACTTTAGAATTATCAAGAGCAATTGAACCAACTGCCGCAAGACATAGTTTGAGTGCTTTAGTTAAAAGATATGATATACCATGGGATGAAGAAAGTCATCATCGTGGAGATTACGATGCAGAAGCAACGGCTTTAATTTTTTATAAAATGCTTGAATATTTATCAACAAGAAAAATAGAAAAAATGAATCAAATAAATGATTTAGTAGCAAAAGATGATATTCATAAATTTGGTAATTTATATCATGTAAATTTACTTGTAAAAAATAAAAAGGGTTTAAAAAATTTATTTAAAATAGTAAGTTATGCGAATACTAAATATTTATATAAAACACCAAGAATACTTAGAAGTGTAATTAATGAATTAAGGGAAGGTATTTTAGTAGGATCTTCATGCTCTAATGGAGAAATATTTAGTTTAGCAAGAAGTAAAAGTGATGATGAACTTGCTAATCTTATGGATTTTTATGACTATATTGAAATACAACCACTTGATGTTTATAGTCATTTAATTGATACTGAAGATTTTAAAGATTATGATGAAATAAAAGAAAATGTTAATAAAATAATAAGAGTAGCTAATAATAAAGATAAAATAGTTGTAGCAACTGGAGATGTTCATCACTTAACAAAAAAAGATAAATTATATAGACAAATTATTATTAATCAAAAAGTACCAGGGGGAGGATTTCATCCACTTAATAAATCTTCAATTAAAGATATTCCATCACAACATTTTAGAACTACAAGAGAAATGCTTGATGATTTTAGTTTTTTAAATGAAGATGAGGCTAAAAAAATAGTTGTAGAAAATACAAATAAAATTGCTGATATGGTTGAAGAGTTTGAAATAATACCTGATACTAAAGGAATACCATTTTCTCCTATATTTGAAAATAGTAAAGAAATTATTAAAGATATAAGTTATAAAAAAGCACATGAAATATATGGAGAAGACTTACCTGATATCGTTAAAGAAAGATTAGATACTGAACTTAATGGTATTATAAATGGAGGATTCGATGCGATATATTTAATCGCTCAAAAACTTGTTAAACATAGTAATGATGATGGTTATTATGTTGGAAGTAGAGGTAGTGTTGGTTCTTCTTTTGCTGCTACAATGCTTGGAATAACTGAAGTTAATCCACTTCCTGCGCATTATGTTTGTCCTAATTGTAAAAAAACAATCTTTACTTATTAAAATAATCGTATTTATAATCTTGATTATGCTTCAGGATATGATTTGCCTGATAGAAAATGTGAGTGTGGAGCAATGATGAATAAAGATGGGCAAGATATGCCTTTTGCCACATTCTTAGGATTTAATGCTGATAAAGTTCCTGATATTGACCTTAACTTTTCAGGAGATTATCAAGCTAAAGCTCATGAATATACAAAAGTATTATTTGGAGAAGATTATGTTTATCGTGCAGGAACAATAGGTACAGTAGCAGATAAAACAGCCTTTGGTTATGTAAAAGGATATTATGAAGATAAAGGAATACCAGATGTAAAAAATCTTGAAGTTGAACGTCTTGCAATTGGCGTAACTGGAGTTAAAAGAACAACAGGACAACATCCTGGAGGAATAGTAGTTGTTCCTGATTATAAAGATATTTTTGATTTTACACCATATCAATATCCTGCAGATGATCCAACAAGTGCTTGGGCAACAACACATTTTAATTATCATGATATAGAGTCATGCTTATTAAAATTAGATATACTAGGACACGATAATCCTACAATATTTAAATATCTTGAAGATAATACAGGAATACTTATGAAAGATATTCCTATGGATGATAAAAAAGTTATGAGTTTGTTTACTTCAACAACTGCTCTAGGAGTAACTCCAGAACAAATTAATTGTGAAACAGGAGCACTTGCTTTACCTGAATTTACAAAATTTGTAATAGGTATTGTAAATGAAACAAAACCAACTACTTTTGCAGAACTTGTTAAAATAAGTGGTTTATCACATGGTACAGATGTATGGAATGGTAACGCACAAGACATTGTTAAAGAAGGAATTGTTCCTTTTAAAGAAGTAATTGGATGTCGTGATGATATTATGGTATATCTTATGAATCATGGTGTTGAACCATTAAAATCATTTAAAATAATGGAATTTGTTCGTAAGGGTAAAGCTAGTAAAGATCCTGCTAAATGGCAAGAATTTGTAAAGGATTTAAAAGATGCTAAAATTCCAGATTGGTTTATTGAAAGTTGTGGAAAAATAAAATACATGTTCCCTAAAGCACATGCAACAGCATATATTTCAGCAGCTTGGAAAATAGCATGGTTTAAAGTTTATAAACCAATTTATTATTACGCAGCATGGTTTAGTATAAAAGGATTATCATTTGACCTTGAAAGTATGGAAGCAGGATATAATAAAATAAAACAAAGACTTGAAGAAATGCAACTTAAAAAATTTGGACTATCTCCAAAAGAAAGCGATACTATTGCAACTTTAGAAGTTGCCCTTGAAATGACTGCAAGAAAATTTAAGTTTTCAGGAATAGATTTAAATAAATCAGATGCAAAATATTTCATAATAGGAGAAGATAATAAAACACTTATTCCACCATTTAGAGCAATAGATGGTCTTGGAGATACTGTTGCAACAAAAATAATCGAAGAAAGACAAAAAAAACCATTTATTAGTATTGAAGACTTACAAAAAAGAGCTAAGCTTTCAACTACAGTAATTGAAAAAATGCGTGTAATGGGAGTATTAAAAAATCTACCAGAATCTAGTCAATTAAGTTTATTTTAATAAAATATAAGAAGATATAAAAAGTATCTTCTTTTAAACTGGCAAAAATTACCAACAATAATTTTCATATTATTATGATAAAATAAAATTATAATAAAATACCCTTAAAAAGTTTGTTAAA
>ERZ1673738.2406-NODE-2406-length-24087-cov-6.593750_pt1 | contig 24087 bp, 17 predicted proteins | sample MGYA00580198_ERZ1673738 | MGnify/ENA primary metagenome ERZ1673738 (study PRJEB41218, sample SAMN15661784) | gut metagenome | host: Homo sapiens | place: Canada: London | collected 2015-08-20/2019-03-30 | study: EMG produced TPA metagenomics assembly of...
TGGAGGAATGAGTTTTATGATCGTTCTTATAAAAAATATCATGATGAATTCATTGCAAATCTGGAAAAGTTTATTATAAAGCAGGAGAAAGTTTTTTCTTGGCCGGGGACACGAATTACCGGGATTCCTGCTACACGGTATACATTTGACTTCTCAGAAGACACCTTAAATGTCTTATTAAAATATCTTTCAATTTATTCCTGTTGGGGTTTTGAAGACTTTTCTCTGCAAGATCAAAACGATATTCCAGTTCTTACAACCATTTCACATGAGCATATAGCTTTTTTGGATATAGAAGATTCTATCTATCAAAATTTGATTAAAGATATCCCTTTACTAAAAGATTTTTTAGTAAAATCTGAAACCTATACTCCATCTTATGCTGTAGTCCGTATCAATAACGATATAGATTGTACTTCTTACAGTCATCCAATTGGGATTATTAAGTTTTTCGATACCGAGGAAATGGCAGACGCTTTTTGTGAAACACTAGAGGAATTGAAAAGTTCAGAATGTTTTTATATGGTTGTCCCTTTTCTCGGAGAACTTCCCAAAATACATCATACAACAAGTAGAGCTGAAAGTAACAAGAAAGACTGTTTTCTTGCGTGATTCTGATTCTGAAAATGATTTGAGGTGGAAAGCCATGAAGAATAAAATCTTAATTGTAATACCCCCGTTTATCAAGGGCGGCATTATAACAGTTTTATGGATATGATTATTTTTTACTTATTTATTAGTTCCATCGTCTTGATATATTACCTATACTTATGGAGGGTGCACTGTCGGGTAAAAGAGTATTACTGGACGAATTTACCTGATGAACTGAAAACATATGTCAATTATGTCGGGCATCGTTACGTTTTTTTTATTACAGAAATTCCATGGGGTAAAGAAGAAGAAAAGTTTCAAGAAATAAAATCTTAATTGATTTTGATTCTGAAAAAGGACATGCATTCATCAAGGCAGAAAGAAATTTATCGAAATGTGAGTGGCTGTTTCTTTTATTATTATTTTTAATCATTTTCATTCATTAAGATCAAAAATAAGGAGACTCATATTACAACGATAGGAATGATATTTCTTAAACAACTGGAATAGGACTTTTATGCATTATTATTTTGTTGATCAGATTGAAAGAAAGATTCTTGAATTACTCTTAATTGAACTATTGGAATATTGTAAAACTTTTTCGCTCATTTGGAGGAATGAGTTTTATGATCATTCTTATAAAAAATATCATGATGAATTCATTGCTGAAATGAGATTCTCCATATCATGCACTGCAATCCGGCTGACATTGTATTTTCCGACATGCGGATGCCGGAGATCAAGGAAAAGAGCTGGCGGAACGTATTCATGCTGCCCCCGGTTCCGCCCATGCCGAAGTTGTTGAGATCACCACAGTCGAATTCAGAAATTTACCCCCGGAAATTTCGATGCGGCATTCCTCTGAAACCTGTCACTTTGGAAACACCTGAATTCCGTTCTGCAGAAATTGACATGGCTGCTGCGCAGGAACAAAAATTCTGTCGAATGAGTCTCATGCGGGCAGGCATTGCATCCGCAACTCTCATGACAGGCGCCGTTCCATGAGAGGAACGGCGCCTGCATACTTCATCGAATCTTCGTTATCTGTCGCCTGTCGTGGCGACCAGCGTTCCGCCGGTCTCGGCGTGCTTGCGCAGGATATCGCGTTTGATCTTGCCGGCATAGGATTTCGGCAGACTCTTGACAAACTCGATCTCGCGCGGGTATTTATACGGAGCCGTCAACTCTTTCGTATGGCGCTGAATGTCCCGGACCAGAGATTCCGTAGGATCAAATTCCGGCTTCAGCACGATATATGCTTTGATGCGCGAACCGCGGAGCGGGTCGGGAGCGCCGACGACGGCAACCTCCTGCACGGACGGATGCTGCATGATCACTTCCTCGACTTCCTGCGGGCTGATGCGGTAGCCGGAACTCTTGATGATATCGTCGTTGCGCCCGACAAACCAGAAATAGCCGTCTTCATCACGCCATGCCTTGTCGCCGGTATAGTAATAACCATTGACAAAACTTTTCTGATTCTCCTCCTCGCAATTCACATAACCATCCATCAGACCGACCGGACGTCCGTTCTTCAGGTTCAGGGCAATGCGCCCGTTTTCTCCGTCAGGCACCGGATTGCCTTCGTCATCATGGAGTTCGAGCTCCCAGCCGGGAGACGCTTTGCCCATTGAACCGGGCTTGACGGTCTCGCCTTTGAACGTCGCAATCATGCAGACGGTTTCGGTCTGCCCGTAGCCTTCGCGGATCGGAATACCCGTCCCCTCGCGCCACAGACGCGAAGTTTCGGTATGAAGCGCTTCGCCGGCGGCGGTGCAGTTCTTCAGGTATTTGAAGTCAAACCGTGTCAGGTCATGCAGCACCAGCATACGGTAAACTGTCGGAGGCGCGCAAAAGGAGGAGATCTCATACTTCTCAAGAACCGGGAGCAGCTCCTCCGCATGGAACTTGCCGCGCACATCGAAAATGAAAACGCACGCACCTGCGATCCATTGCCCGAAGTAATTGCCCCAGATATTCTTGCCCCAGCCGGTATCGGATACGGTGAAATGCACGTCGCAGGGACCGAGTCCGTGCCAGAGTCCGGCGGTAATGCTGTGCCCGATCGGATAGGCGTAATTATGAAGCACCAGTTTCGGAACCTTGCTGGTGCCGGAAGTGAACAGCATCAGCATCGGATCGCTGGATTTACTCTTGAAGGGAAACGGGTTCATGACCCGGTGACGTGAAAGAGCGGTCGTATTGCGGATCTCCTTGAAATAGGACACCCATCCGCTGCGTTCCTCTCCGCCGACCAGAACCCGTTTGGAAAGACTCGGACAGTCATCGAAAATCTCATCGACCTTTTCCGCATTCTCCGGATCGGCAATCACCATTTTGAAACGCCCGAACTGGATACGCTGGCGGATATCGTTCGGCGTCAGCAGAACCGGAGACGGACACTGTATCGCGCCCAGTTTAATCAATGCCAGCGAAAAAATCCACCACTCCGGGATACGCGGCAGGAGCAGAAAAACACGGTCGCCGCGGGTAATGCCGTTCTTGATCAGGAGATTTGCCGCCTGATTGGAAAGTTTGGAGAGGTCGTGAAATGTGAATTTCTTCTCCTCGCCATGTTGATTCACCCAGATCATTGCAAGTTTATTGCGATCTTCTTTCCCGATCTTATCCACCACATCAAAAGCAAAATTGTAATACTCCGGAGCAACCAGCGGATAGTTTCCGCGGTGAGCAGTTTTACAGCATGTTTCCCCTGCCTGGGCTCCAGATTCCTTTTTGGCATTCATAAAAAAATAATCCTTCCACAATTTTTTAATCCATACATTTATCTGAATATAAAATAACTCCAAAAACGGAAAAATACAATCCCGCCGCAAAAGAATAGTGTCAGTAAAATGCTGCCGGCAGGCTCATAGCCGCCAGAGGAAAGCCGCCTGCACCACGCCAAAACAACTTTGCCGTCTCCCCAAAAAATCATGGTGCAGGTGCGTTGCATCTGCCGCGATCCAACTGCGTAAGTTGGTCGTGCATAGCACGAAATCCCCCGCCGGAGCGGTCCAATCCGCTCAGTGGCGAGAACTTGATTCATCAAGTTCGAGAGCTACGGCGGAATCCCCACGGTGATGCGCTGTCCCGTCGGCTCTCGCACCTCTGGTGCTCGTCCGTTAGCGGGGGAACCGCCGACGGGGGGAAAGAACATGAGGGCTCCGCGGCAGGTGAAAATCACCTGCACCCCGGCAAACCGAGTTTGCCGTCTTTTATAAAAATAGTATGGTGCAGGTGCGTTGCATCTGCCGCGATCCAACTGCATAAGACTGTGCCCGTCGGCTCTCGCACCTCTGGTGCTCATCCGTTAGCGGGGGAACCGCCGACGGGGGGAAAGGACATGAGGGCTCCGCGCCCTCATACTCCGCGACAGGTGAGAATCACCTGCACCCCGGCAAACAGGTTTGCCGTTCATTATTTTTTCACCGGTACACGGCAAAGTCGTTTCAACAACTCTCAAATGTTCGTATTTCGGATTTGAAAACTTCACTTCCCGTGCTATTGTGATAACCATTATTAAAGAAATCAAAGGTTAAGATAAACAAGGAAAGAACCGATGCCCAACATAGACGTATATCTGGAATTTCTGATCGAGCAGAAAGCATCCGATATGCACATGAGCAGTGATACTCCCGTGGCATATCGCATCGACGGTGAAATGGTATTTACGGACACGCCTCCGCTTTCAAGCGACGAGATCGAGGCGCTTGCATTTGAAATCATGCCGCAGCGAAATATCGACCAGTTCAAAGCATGCAACGATACTGACCTTGCATACTCTCTGCCCACCGGAGACCGCTTCCGTGTAAATATTTTCCGCGACCTCCACGGCGTCGGCATCGTAACCCGACTCATCCCTGCAAACATTCTGACATTTGAACAGCTCAACCTGCCGCCCGTCATCGCGGATCTCTGCACTTTGAGCAAAGGGCTCGTCCTCGTCACCGGACCGACCGGTTCCGGTAAATCCACGACGCTTGCCGCCATGGTTGACTATATCAACAGGAACCGTACCGACCACATCATCACCATCGAAGACCCGGTCGAGTTCGTGCATCCCAACAAGAAATGCCTGATCAACCACCGCGAAATCGGACGGCACACCAACAGCTTCGCCGCCGCACTGCGAGCCGCACTCCGTGAAGACCCCGACATCGTGCTCGTCGGAGAAATGCGAGACCTGGAAACCGTGGAAATCGCGCTCGAAACGGCAGAAACCGGACACCTTGTGTTCGGAACACTGCATACAACCACGGCAGCCAGTACCGCGGACCGTATCATCCAGCAGTTCCCCGCGAACCGTCAGGAACAGATCCGCGCCATGCTTTCCGGCTCGCTCAAGGGAATCGTCGCGCAGACCCTCTGCAAACGGAAAGGGAGAGGACGTATCGCCGCCCTCGAAATCCTCGTCGTCACCGCGGCGGTCAGCAACCTGATCCGCGAAAACAAGATCTTCCAGATTCCGTCGGTGATCCAGACCGGGCACAAGCTCGGCATGAGATCGCTCAACGGCTCCCTGCTGGACATTGTCCAGCGCGATATCGTCACGCCGGAGGAGGCGCTCTTCAAATCCATCGACCGTAACGACTTGAGAAAGATGTTCGATGAAAACGGAATCGAATACGAAGCATCCGTCACGGACGAGGAACTCATGTAATCCGGCAAGTCCCGTAATTCCGCACTAACAAAGGACCCCTCACAATGAGCAAGCTGCCTTCTTCCGAACACCGCGATCATCCCACACTGACCATTCAGGACGGCTACGGGCAGAACCGTGAAGCCGTCATGGAGCGCAACAATATCGTCATCGGGCGGGAACCGGACTGCGACGTCGTCATCGGCGATCAGAACGTATCGCGCCATCATGCCGTGATCTCCCGTGAAGAAGAAGGTTTCTTCATCAAGGACCTCAACAGTGCAAACGGGACTTTCGTCAACTCGCAGCCTGTCACCATGCAGCTCATCAAGCACATGGACATCATCCAGATGGGCGGGGCAATGCTCGTATTCAATGATCCGAACAACCCTGAATTCGCCAGGAAAAACATTGAAAACAAGTGGACCGCCGAGAACTTCAACACGGAGACACTTCAGAAAATCATCCGCCAACTGGAGGACAATATCGCGCGCGTATTCAAGGGTGACTCCGATGTGATCCGCAATATCATCGTATGTCTTTTCGCGGACGGGCATCTGCTGCTGGAAGACGCGCCCGGTGTCGGAAAAAGCCTTCTTGCGCAGACACTTGCAAAATCCGTTCAGGCACAGTACCGCAGAATTCAGTTCACACCGGACATGCTGCCGTCGGACATCACGGGAACCAACATCTTCGATGAGGCGACCGGTACGTTCAAGTTTCTGCCGGGACCGATCTTCGGCAACGTGATTCTTGCGGACGAGATCAACCGCACAACGCCGCGCACACAGTCGAGTCTGCTCGAATGCATGTCGGAATCCTCCATCACGATCGACGGCAAGGGACATGTCCTTCCGAAACCGTTTTTCGTGATCGCAACGCAGAATCCGGAAGACTATCACGGCACCTATCCTCTGCCGGAGCCTCAGTTGGACCGTTTTCTCATGCGTCTCAGCATCGGCTACCCCTCGCCCGAAGCGGAAATGGAAATTCTCAGTTCCCAGATATCGGGGCACCCGCTGAACAGCATTTCCTACGTCATCAAAAGCAATGACGTGGTTTACTGCCAGGCACAGGTCAGGAAAGTGAAAGTATCTCCTCAAATCAAAGAATACATCATCCGGATCGCCAACGCCACGCGGGAACATCCGGCGCTTGCCAACGGATGCAGTCCGCGCGCTTCGCTTGCGCTCATGCGTTGCAGCCAGAGTCTCGCCGCCTACTCCGGACGCGACTTCGTCACGCCGAAAGATGTGCGCGCCCTGCTCAAGCTCGTCATCGGGCACCGGCTGCGCCTGAAACTGCGCAGCCGCAGCGAATGGAAAAGCGTGGATCACGTCCTGGACTCCATTCTGGATTCCATCAAGCTGAAAAACGAGGACCCGTCCTGATGATCATCGCAATGCCGACAAAAAACGGCATTCTGCTTCTGCTCGCCTCGCTTGCCGCCGTCGGAACCGCGATCATGAATGTCGGATTCGCCACAGCCATGATCGCGTCCCTGCTCTGCGCTCTGACGATCTCCTGCTTCATCATGGCGCAGTTCTCGCTTCACGGCATCACAATCACTCGGGACAGGACCCACGACGCGGTCTGCGGCGGAACGCTCCAACTGCCCGTCATCGCGGTCAACAGGACTTATCTCTACCGTATGCCGGTCGTCGTCAGCGAGAAACTTCCGTTCTGCCGCGGCGGCTCTCTTGATGCGGTGATCCCTGCTCTCGCCCCCAGAGGCTCCTGCCGCATTGAACGGCAGCTCACACCGATGAAGCGCGGCCATTTTCCGCTGAAAACTCTCCGGCTTGTCAGCGGCGATCCGTGCGGGCTGTTCCGGAAATCCCGGAAGTTCCACCTGCCCGCCAATGTGACGGTCACGCCGCGGATCGAGCCGCTGGAAAATCTCCGTCTCCGCCACGATCACGCATCCAGCATTGATCAGGAAGGCAGGCCGCTCGGACGCGCAGGCAGCGGCATGGATTTCTTTGGAGTGCGCCCCTACCATCCCGGCGATGAAATGCGCGCGATCCACTGGAAAAGTTCTGCGGCGAAAGGCTGTATCATGGTCAAGGAATTCGAGGCGACGACAATCGACAGGATCACTTTGATTCTGGATACCGATGAAAAAAACGTCGGATTCGACGATATTGAAAACAATTTTGAATTCCTGATTACGGCGGCGGCATCCATCACGGATTATCTGAGCAAAAAATACTGCGCCCTCACCTTTTTTGCCGGCTCGAATGAGAACGGCATTCTGCGGGAAAACGGCGATGCGGCGGGAATCCGGATCAAAATCATGGAGGCGCTGACCGATCTTCTGCCGTCGAAGTCCAAAGTGGAGGAAGTAATCGCGGACGCCGCAGAGAACCTTCCCGACGGATCGGTGGTCTATGTCCTGACGATGTCCGCGTCGCGCGAATTGTCGGAGCTTCTGAAACTCATGGAGGCGCAGGGGTTCTCCGTGCAATGGATTTTCGCCCCGAAACAGCATTTTCCGCCGCGGGAGTCGGATGAACCCAGGCGCATGTCCGTGGTCCGGGTGAAACAGGATGACGGGGATATCAAGCCGTTGACGGCGTCATACCGCACCGATCCGGTGCAGCTTCTGAGGAGTGACGATGTTCCGGAAGAAGAATAAAAAAGAGGTCATAGTGGACCGTTCCGCGATGCTCCGGGCTCCGGCGCATCATCCGCTGCATTTCCTCTATGCGCTCCTGCTCGGACTCTCTTTTGCGGGTGCACTGTGGCAGTATGGGCAGCCGCAACTGACGATCGGGCTCCTGATCGCAGTCATTCCCTGTTCCCTCGTCGTGTTCATCCCTTACAGCATCTATCCGTCCATGCTGCGGATCGTGGTGAACTGCCTCATCTTCGGCGGCGTCTGCGCGTGGAGCCTGTTCCGCATGAAACAGGGGACTCTGCCCGACAAATCCATGCTGGAATCCCTTGCGGCGGCATCCCTGATCTTCCTGATGAACGGACAGCGGCGGGACCGCTCCTACCTGCTTTTCATCAGCATATTCCTGATCATCTACGGCGCGCTGATCCCGCGTATGCTCTATCTGTGGCTGCTGTTCCCGTATTTCATCCTGCTTCTCGTGCTCCTCTATGTGAACCGCCCGGAGTCTCTCGCCGGCAGGCAGGTCACGGGAAAACGCGCCGGATCGCTTCGCCGGAGCTGGCCTTACTATCTGCTGAGCCTGCTGCTCGGACTTATGGTTTTCTGGTATCTGTTCGGGATCATGCCGCTTACGAATAACGACATCCCCGGCATGTTTGAAGTCTCCTTTCTCACGGAAAAGGATTCCGCTCTGCCTCCCGCACTTCAGGAGTGGATGCACAATGACAAAGTAAAACAATCCGCGGCAGGTCAGAAAATCATACGGAACGGCAAACCGGACACGGTCGAATCCAGCGGTACGCCGATCCGCCTCCGGAATCCGAAAGGGGAAACGAAAGCGGAGGGCGACGGCGGCGGTTCCTCGCAGGGCAAAGACCTGCTGTTCTATGCAAAAAGCCCGCTGAAACTTTATCATCTGGCACAGCTTTACGATGTCTACGACGGAGAACAATGGACGACATCCACGCGCCTGAAGCGTGCAAAGCTCAACAGCGGCAATGAAATTTCGCTGTTTCACCAGATCAACCAGAATTATACCATCGTAAAATGGATCTCGCCCAAGCTCTATGCGGCATTCGTTCCGCTCTCTTATCAGACGCAGGATGCGAAACTGCTCCCGGTACGCATGCATACGACCTATTTCAATGCGGAACTCGCGGGAAAAGAGTATCCGGCAACCCCGTTCCGCTATGCCGCGACATCCGCGGTCGCATTCCCGCGGACACAAGAAAAAGCTCCCGCTCCTCCGCCGACGCCGCCACCTCGCCCTCACCGGCGCTGGAATCCGCCGCAGGACAAAGACGGAAAGATTGACCCTCAACGGGAGGAAAGGCGCAAACGCTTCCGGCAACGCATGGCAGAACGCCGGAAACAAGCGGCAATTCAGGCGCAGAAACAGGGAAAGCAGACGACAGCCCGGAAGAAAAACGCCAAGACTCCGGCAGCAGTACAGGCTGCACTTCCGAAACCGGCGGGGAAAGATTCATCTGCGCAGACAAGGCAGATCAAAACAAATCCGGTGAAACAGCCCCCCAAACGGAAGCGTCCGCCGCGCGATCCCTACTGGCCGGAAAATATCCCGAAATCCTATTACCTGCAATTGCCGAAAAAGAAAATCTCCGCAAAAGTCAGGGAACTGGCAAAGAATCTGACGACAGGGCTTGAAAGCCCCTATGAGAAAGCCGTGGCGCTGCGGGATCATCTGCGGAACAACTATAAGTATGTGCTCTATGCGCAAAAAGTCCCCGAAGGAAAAGAGCCGGTGGATTACTTTCTGTTCACGCTGAAGGAAGGACACTGCGAATATTATGCATCCGTCCTCGCCGTTCTCGCCCGTTCGGTCGGACTCCCCGCCCGCGTCGCCGTCGGATTTTCTCCGGGAAATTACAATACGATGACCGGGCTTTTCGAAGTTCATGAATATCACGCGCACGCATGGACGCAGATCTTCATCGACAAAATCGGCTGGCTCACATTCGACGCAACGCCGCCGCAGTATGTGCGTTCGGAAACGCGCCCCATCGGAATCGGCTCTCTGCGCGATCCCTTCGGAGACGAGTGGCGCATCACTCCGCCGGAGATGACGGAACACACCCTCGGCTACATCCGTTCCGACATCATCCGCGAAGCGCGGAAAGAGGAAGATGCCTCGGTCCTCGAAAAGGCATTGATCCAGACCGCCGTCGCACAGGAGGCGATTCAGAAAAACATCAAGAAAACTTATCAGAGCGCCAAAAAGCAGTTTGACAAAAAGAACCGAGCAGGCATTCTGTTCAAACTCCAATTGGCGCTGAACACCCTTCACGGCAAAATCACGAAAACACTGCTTTACATCCGCCACTCATGGATCGTGATTCTGATGGCGCTCATCATCATACTGGCTTCCGGCTCCATCTTCCGCCGCGCGGCAAAACTTCTGGGCAATCATTACAAGAGAAAGAAAATGGAACAGTTCATGCAGACCGCCCGGCAGGAGGTCAGGAGCAATCCGGCGAAATCAATCCGCGCCGTTTATTTTGCACTCCGGCTCTCTCTGGAGCTTGCCAGACTTCTCCGCAAGCGCAACATGGAGCTTCTGGACTATGCGGATTCGCTGGATGCAAAGGATCATGAACTTGCGGAAAAAACATACCGGGTTTTTCTCGTTTTCTACAAACTGGAGTATGGCTCCTTCGTTCCGGGCGCCGGCGATTCGGAAAGAGTTCTTGCACTTTTTGAGGACATTCAAAAACGCCTTGAAATCCTCAAAGACAGAAAAACCTGAAAGATTTTCCATTGTTTTTCATACCCCGGTCCGCGGGTCGGGGTATGAAAATAAAAAAAGGCTCCGGGAATCAAAGTCCCCCGACTTTGATTTCCGGAGCAGAAGTCCTGCCGATATTTCATCCATCCCCCCTGGTGCGGGATTCTCATTGATTCTTTCCCCCCGGAAGAACCACTTTGAATCTCTGCCGATGAATCCGGCCTGAAGATTATTGAAGACTCTTTTCCGTCTCCCCCCTCATGTCTCCATCAAAAGGATTTCCTTTGCGGCTATCCTTCCCCCCTTGAGACATGTAACGGAATTTTGTCCCCGCTCTTGCAGACTTCGTTAGTATCTTCTTTACTTACTGATTCGTAAGAAAACCGTTTTTTATGCAAACGGAAATTATTTTTTCTGATTTTTCTTTTTGCTTTCCCCGGAATCCGGAAGAAAGGCTCCGGAAATCAAAGGTTGAACCACTTTGATTTCCGGAGCAGAAGTCGCGCTTGATTTCATTCCCTCCGATATTTCAGCTCTGTTTCCTCCCCCCGAAAGAACCGGTGCTGAAATGATCATGAATTCAAGCCGGGCGCCATAATTTTTCCGTTCCCCCCTTGATATCCTATCTGAACTGCCTTACGGCTGTCCCCCCCCCGGATACCTGCGGAAATTATTTCTATGAGCCTGCAGACTTCGTTAAGAAAGATCGTTTACCTACTGATTCGTGAAAAAAAGCCTTTTTATGCAAAGAAAAAAATTTTTTTGATCTTTTTCTTTGGAAGACTCCGGAAATCAAGACTCCCCCCTGTCTTGATTTCCGGAGCGGAAGCCCGCCGTATCATCTCTCCTTTAACCGGTGAAGTTTCCCCCCGAAAATATTCACACAGTCTGATGAAACGGCCTGTCATGTTTTCCGCGCATCCGTTGTTTATCAAAGCATTTCCCCCGAATTGCTTTCCCCCCGCACCGGATGCCGACCGTAAGTATTTTCCAGTCAGCGGACTTCATATATATTTCATCGAATCAGCCGTAAAATAATTTATTTTCAAGGAGCATCGGAAGAAGCAGCGGCATCGAAGGATGTTTCGTTGTCTCTTCTTTACCTACTAATTCGTGGCGAAAACGATTTTTATGCATGGAAAGAAAAAAAAATTCGTTTTTTTGCAGGATGCAAAATAACTGACTCTCCCTCCCCGCCCGCAGGCAGCGGGGCAGCGGAATGATGAAAGCCCCAAATCATAATATGGTGCAGTCCGTTGACCTGCTGCAATCCAACGATAAATGGGGGCGCCGCAGGCGAAATCTCCATTAGAGAAGTTCTCGCCAATGAGCGGTCTGGACTGCTCCGGTCAGTGAATTCCTGCGCTGTATTCATCCGTCTCAAAACCAATCTGACGGTCGGGGGATGGACCCCAATTAAAATAAATAAAAAACCATTCAGACATCTGAATGGTTTTTCGTTTTCAGATTCGAATGTCACACGGGATTACTGATTCAAGGGAACCAGAGAATCCGTATAAATCCGCCTGACGGCATCCCTGTCCGCCTTGTTCGGCGCAAGAGAAAGCAGGAAGCCGAGAGAAGGAGTCGTAAATGCAAGCTCCGTCAGCTTGTCGATATCCCCGGCGGTAAAACCTTCGTCGGAAAGTTTCTCCGGAGCACCGACCTTCACCAGCCATTGTTCCACGCCCTTCGCAGCCTGTCCGGCTTCCGCGGGATCCCCTTTCAAACCGGGAACAAGCGGCGCCAGCACATCGGCAAGCACAATCGATTTTGCGGAATAAATATGCTTGATCACCGCCGGCAGCAGCATGGAAAGCCCGAGCCCATGCGTCAAATCCGGTTTGACTGCACTCAGCGGATGTTCCAGAGCATGCGTGTAATGAAGCATTCCGTTGTCGAACGATGCTCCCGCAAGCATGGAGGCATACAGCAGATAGTAGCGCGCCGTCAAGTCTTTCGGATCTTTCAGGGCGACGGGCAGGAATTGTGCGACCAGCGCGATGGCCTCCCGCGCGAACGTTATGGAAAGCGGACTCGCAAGGGTGCTTGTCACCGCCTCCACACTGTGATTGACGGCGTCGATGCTGACAAAACGCGTCTGTCTTTCCGAAAGCCCCGTCATAAGCGCGGGATCGTCAATCGCCCAGGTCGGGTAAATGCAGTCGGCAACGATTGCAGGCTTATATTCTTTTTCAAGAATCGTGGCGACAGCGACGCGGTCCACCTCCGTTCCGGTGCCGTGAGTCAGATTGATCGCGATGACAGGAACCGCTTTTTCCGGCGTGAATTTGTATTCATAGAGCTGCGCGGCGTCATACTGCGGATTTTCGAGCAGAATCGCCGCGCTCTTTCCTGCGTCGGTCGGACTTCCTCCGCCGATACAGAGCACCGCTCCTGCGTCAATGGTCTTTCCGAGAGCCACCGCTTCATCAATCTGAGCAGTAGTCGGATTCGGAGTCACCTTGTCATACAGCACATACTTGATCTTGTGCTTTTCAAGTGCGGGAACAACATATCCCCATGCTCCCGTCGCCTTGTATGCGCCTCTGCCGGTCACAACGAGCATACTGTGAACGCCGCGTTTTTCGAGTTCCGCCGCAATGTCTTCGATCTTCCGGATCGCGCCGCAGCCGAAATACACGAGTGTTTTGAGTCGAAGTTCTTTGACTTCATGGATGTCCAGACTGTTTTGAAACATAATTTTCCCCCTTTATGTTAAATGGTTGCCGGTATTCAGCTAAAGTAACGCATTTTTCCCGGATGTCAAGAAAATGATTTGTTTTTTTATATTGTGCAATATCGAATCCTGCCCCCGTGAGGTGCAGGATTCGATATTGCACAATGAAGCCAAGCCGATTTTTATGGCATCTTCCGCACACTGATTCCAAACAAATTCCGCATCAGAGCTGTAAAACTGACAACTGTTATCATCACTTCACCGGAAGCAACTGAAACCATCTGGTTTCGCCTATCTTCATTGTCAGCTCAATCCCGTCCGCACATTCGGCAATCACGGTGTTGTCATGCATATCAATCACTTTCGAAGGACGGCGGAAAGAAAGACGCTTTTTCCCGCCGTTCAATGCGTGCATTGCATGAATCGTTATAAAATCATCATTGGCATACACGGCATCACCGGGCTGTGCCGCCGTCCATGCGCCCCCGGCAGATGCGATACGGTTCAGAAACGCATCCGATAAAACCGGGACCGCAGAGTAAACAATCCGGTAATTTTCAAAATCCCTGACCGCCACGGAAACACTGCTGCCGTCGGCAAACGTCGCCAGCGGCTTGCATGTCTTGTCATCCACGGCAAATACCGGAACCCCGTCCTGCGGGAAATCAATTCCCATGAACGCATAGGTCAGGGGAAGCGCCAGACGGTCTCCCGTTCCTTGCAGCAATTCATGCTTCACCGGAAGCGTATAAGCGGCCGGCATGCCTTTGAAATCCTTCAGCCGGATTCCCGTGAGAGCCTCAATCGCCTGTCTGGACTTCTCCCGTTCTCTCCCGTTCAGTGCATTGGCTGTATAAGGCTTTTCCAGGTCAATGATACCGGGCGTTCCGATGAAAATCAGGGTATTGCCGTCACGCTTCAAGCCTTCGATGAATTCACGCTGCGCCGCATTCATTGCAATACAGTCGATGAACATATAAATCTTGTGCCGCGGAATCTCTTTCACACCGGCGTCACTCATCAGATACAGCCGGTAAGGAACTCCGGAGGTATTCAGTTGGACCCGCTGTTTGGTAATCCCGGAACGCATGATTTCGGAAGTGCGCAGGGTATGGTAAAAATTACTGTCCTCGCTGACGAACACTCCCATATCCGCTTTCGGAAGTCCTTTGCTCCGCAAGTCCGTGCCGAACCCTTTCACCGCCTCGGCAATGCCGCTCATGATCCGGTCATCCCGGAACCATTTCCCGGCGAGGTCATACCACCATGTTCCCAGACCGAATGCGATCATCATACCGCTCTCCCTGCGAACCATGGCATTATGTTCCTGCGGCGATTCCGCACGCCCGTAGGCGAAGTTCTCCACCGGGGAGTTCGGTCCCGAACACCATGATCTCCAGTCCTGCTCCGTCAGATACATTTTGCCATGCAGGAGAGTAGAGCCGAATATATTGCGGACTCCGCCGGAATAGCCGCCTTTGCGGATGCGGTAATCGGCAGGTCCTGCAAGATAATCAATATACGGAGACTCCAGATACCGCTTCAGCGCGCCATGATTGTAGACCGTTCCGCTGATATCTTCGTAATACGTTCCGATCAACGCATTTCCCTTTGTCGCCTCCCTCATGGTCTTCGCCAGGGAAAGCACCGTTTCCGCCTGTCCCTCGCTGGCGAAACGGTTATGATCCGCCACCTGCTGGGAATCCACAAGAAAATCGGAAGTCCAGATCTGCTTTACGGTCGGGCGCTGCGCCGTCTCAAAGGTGACGGACGGATCGTTCCACGCTTTGCGCAGCAGTTCCACCCTGTTGCCGTAACGGCGGCGCAGCCAGTCGCGGAAACTCGCCATTCCCGCAGGCGAATAGTCGGCGATATGCTGATTCTTCCAGCCGTAGTCCCAGTCGAAAAACTGCCCGTCCGAGAATCCGCACAGATGATACCCGATGACCGCCTTTCCCGCATCTGTCGTCTGCAGATACTCCACAAGCTTCCGCAGAGCGTTTCCGCTGTCCCGCCGGAATTTTTCCGACACAAGACTCGGTCCGAAACGTTCTCCTTTCCCCGGCGCTTTGCCGCCGAAACGGATCGTGTGGAAATCGACCACGGCTTTCTTTCCGTCCTGGTCGGCGGCGACATGATCCGGGTTCTCATGTCCCCACTCCACATACGGTTCGCATCCCAGATACAAGATGATATTCGCTTTCGGGTCCACGCAAAGAATGCGCCAGAGCCACTTCTCCAATTCGGAAAAATCATAAGTATCCCTGCCGGTCCAGAAACCGCTCCCGTAAAGATTCCTTCCCGAGGAAACCGACAACAGGAAAGTATGGACTCCGGCACGGCGGAAATCTCCATACTGCGATAAACGCGGATTGAACCAGCAGCCATTGTAAAACGCCGGGACGAACGGTTCCCCGTCAAGGGTGAAACGCGGTCTGCCGTCTATGACTTCCACTCTCGCCTTCGCAGGTTTCCGCTCTCTCACAATCCTGCGGATTTCTTCGGTAAGCGGCGGAATCACTTCCTCCTCCGGTTCCGTGTAATGAGGCAGCGGATCAATACCGCTCACGGAATCACATGCCCAGGTCGGGCTCAGCGGACGCGGCGACGGCGGACCGCATTCAAGACGTGTCACGGTAAAATCGCAAGTCCCGTTTTCCGCGACAATTTCGACTCTGGCAAAACGTTCTCCGTCAGCAGGTTTGAAGCGGAGCCGCATCCATTGCCATTCTCCGGCAGGATAACGCATGTCAAAAGGTATGGAAACATAAGTTCCGGAATTATCCACGGCACGTCCCTCTGGCGCTCCGGAACCTGCAAAGAAGCGCAAGCGCAAATATATTTTTGCGTAGGAACGGGCGTTCAGCCTGAATTTCGCGTTGATCTGCCGTTCTGAAACGCCTTGCAGCGGAATCAGTTCCGATTTAAGAACCGCAGCTCCGGCAGACGCGGAAGAACGAATCCGGAAATCGCCGTTTTCCGGTTCACGGACCACTTCAGCCTTTTCGCCGTGCAAAGTCCATTGATATTGAGCCAGCCAGTTCGCCAAACCGCTCTCAGCGCCCCCTGCCTCCAATCCGCCGCAAAGTACCATGACTCCAACTCCGAATGAAAGAATTTTATTCATTACAACTTCCTCAACTCAAACCGATTTGTTCCAATGCCGATATATCATCGTCAAATACGCCTGAATTCGATTTATATTTTACAGAAACGGAAACAGCCCGCAGACCTGGCTATTCCAAGACTTGCGTGCAGGCTGAAAAACTGCCGAGTCCGGCACTGCCTGCAATCCCATCAATATCCAGGCATAGGCCTGGGACCTTGAAAACGAAGCAGTCCTCCCTCACGATTGCTATATTTCAACGACCAGTAATACGGACCGCCATACTGGTCATAACTGTCAAACCTCGCTTCATTATATCTGACCGATTGGACATGCCCATTCAGGAAAGCGACATTCATCTTGCCATTGTGCCGGAAATCGGTAAACAAGAGACCAAAGGAATACTTGAAGGTCTCTGTATTATGGGAAGTATCCATAATCAGAAATGACAGAGAAGGGAACTTGCACTGAGTGACTTTCACATACTCCAGATAAGTCCAGATCTGATGCGGACCGGCGCTTAAGTTCTGAGCATACCCCAGTACTCCCACTTTCCTGAAAGGAGAATTACCCTCGGTGGCAGAGGAACCCAATATGAGTTTCCCCTCTTTGTTGGAGGGACATGAAAAAACATCTACGTTTCCTTCCATGTGCGAGCCGAGAAGCCACATCCACGTATTGTTGTCAATCTGGGTAGGGGCAAGATAATCGTTATATGTCTGAGAATACATTGCCTCCCCGAGACCGATCTGCTTCAGATTTGAAGTGCATTTGATTCCCTGCGCGGTTGACCGCGCCTTGTTCAATGCCGGCAGCAACATACCGGCAAGAATAGCGATGATCGAAATCACGACCAGCAGCTCTATCAAAGTGAAATCCTTCCTCATATACCAACGCCCTCCTTCTTTATCATTATGGTTTGTGCAAAAAACATCTGCCCATCATAAACTCTGACTATTCCGCACCTCCTTCTTCATCCGCACTCACAAAACCTTGCAGACAGTCATTTCATCCCGTCATTGCCCCATAGATCCGCAGGGGCCTCTTTCCGTATTTCCGCCATCATAACCGGGGTTCATCCGGCAATTCAATGCAAACGTGTGCATTGTGTCATACTATAATTATATGCAAATGTCATGAAAAGTCAAGAGGACATTCTAAAATTTTGCGTTATTTTTACGGCATCGGTGATGAACCACAGCGCCCGCACGGGAATATTCTGCTTTTTCACCAAGCCCGATGTCTTTTTCAGGATTTTTTTCCGGAAAGCTTTTTTCCGGGCTTTATTTCTTTTCAAAATGTGCTAGATTGCCAGTTCGACGTATGTTTTTCCCATTATTTTTAGAGATAAGGATGTTGACGATGGGTGAGAGTTTTGAAGCGAGACTGGTAAAATATTCTTCAAAGGAAACTTTTAAAAAAGCAAAGCATATTCTGCATGCCAACGAACTCCTCTGCTGTCATGAGACAGCGGCAAAAACTTTGCGCGCGATTTTCCGGGATGCAAAAGGAATCGTGACACGTGTCGAAGTCACCGGATTTCCGCACGGTCCCTATTCCTGCGCATGCACTTCATGCACCGATGTTTCCACGGGACTCTGTCCGCACGGGCTGGCGGCATGTCTGTATCACGCAAAATATACGATCAAGCACAAAGATGCCGCGAAGGTCAAAGACACTCCGGCGCAGTATGCCGGACTGAAGTTTTCCGGAATGCCGGAACTTCTGAAACAGGTGCTTGCTCCGCAGAAAGCGGCGGTCATCATTACGGCGGAATCCGATTTTCCGCATGTCCCGAGCAAATGGGAACGCACGCTGTTTTCCGTCGCCCTCAAAATGAACGGGCGCGATTACATCGGCAATCTGAACAATCTGCGCCAGCTTCATTTCGGGAAAAATCTCGCGGCGTCGCTCCAGCTTGACGCATTTCCGCTTCAGGACCGCCAGATCATCCGTTTTCTTGCAATCAATGCGCAGCAGGACGGGACAAAGCTTTCGCTGGACGCCGAACAGACGGCGGAGTTTTTCCACTGTCTTGTGGGATTCCAGAACTTTACGCGGCTCAATGAAAAGGTCGTGATTCACCGAGAACTCGCGGAACCCGTCATCATGGTGGAGCGTCTCAAGGGAGGGTGCCTGCTGCGTTCGGCAATCATCGTGAAAGGTTCGCCGCTTCCATTGAAAGACGTCAAGGTGATTACCGGGCGCGCCGGATGCTGGGTTGGAATGCTCGGAGAGTACTGGTGGATTCCCGCCCAGATGGATGTCGCATGGCTCCGCAACTTCCTGCGGACCACGGTTCAGCCGTGCGACTCGAAAGCGGCGGCGATGCTGATCAATTTCCAGGCGATGCTGCCGTTCAAACTCATCGAAACCGACGGCGTGAAAGTACGCGAGAAGAAACTCAAGCCGTTCTACAATGCCGCCATGACGAAAGACGGGGCGCTGGAAATCGAGATTCTGTTCGACTATGACGGGAGGATCTGCAAGGCGGATCAGGCACGCCTCGCTTCACAGAACGGCGTATTCTGGAAACGCAACACCAACGTGGAAAACCTGTATGTCCAGGAACTCGTAAACTTCGGTTTCGAAATGCTCTCCGGAGCGTCCAGCTCGGACGGCGAGACAAGGCTGGTCCTGCGGGACCGGGAGGCGGTCGGCGCATTCGTGGACGAACTGATTCCGCAATGGCTGAATACGGGACGCGCGTTCCTGCTGTCTTCGGATCTCGCCCAGCTCTGCGGCGATTCCGGCAGGCTCCGCATATCGACAGAAGTTCTTGCCGAAACCGACGCTTGGTTCGACGTATCCGTAAAACTGACCTCCGCCTCGCAGCCGCTCCCGTGGCGTGATCTCGTCGCCGCAGCCAAAAACAATGAACTGTTCATATCCGGCGGCAACGGGAGTTTCATCAAGGTTCCTCCCGCTCTGCGCCGGCTTGCTTTCGGAGTCTGTGAAACCGCACTTCCGCAGGTCCGAGCCGCAGCCGGAGATCAGATCAGCACCTCGGACATCCTGCGCGTTCCCCGCTTTGCCGCTCTGCACTGGGCGGCGCTCGGCGCGGAGATCCCCGGCGCCGTGCCGGTGGAGTTCCTGCGTCTGAAGGTCGATGTGGACGGAATCGGCGAGGAGACCTCCTCGGAGAACGTCAATCTGGAGCTGCCGCTGTTCCGGGGCGCTCTGCGCAAATACCAGCAGGCGGGCGTGCTCTGGATGAAAACGCTCGGCGCACGCGGCTTCAATCTGATCCTTGCGGATGAGATGGGACTCGGAAAAACGGTTCAGACGCTTTCCCTGCTCGCCTCCGATACGGAAAAAAATCTGCCGGCTCTGATTCTCTGTCCCACCAGCCTTCTGGAAAACTGGGCGCGCGAAGCGGAAAAATTTGTGCCGACTCTGAAAACGCTCGTCATCACGGGAAGCGACCGCAGGAAACTCTGGGAAAACGCGCTTTTCCATGACATCTGCATCTGCTCTTACAGCATCATCAAACGCGATGTGGAACATGTGCGCGACCTTCAATTCAAATACCTGATTCTCGACGAGGCGCAGCATATCAAAAACCCGTCCACCGGAAACTCGCAGACCTGCAAATCCATCGAGGCGGTGCATAAGCTGGTTCTGACAGGAACGCCGCTGGAGAATTCACCGGAAGACCTCTGGTCGATCTTCGATTTCCTGCATCAGGGCATGTTCGGGTCGCTGAACTCGTTCCGCAGGAAATATATCGCGCAGACCGCGTCTCCGGATGCGATCAGGGATCTCTCATCGCAAATCGCGCCGTTCATTCTGCGCCGCAAGAAGGCGGATGTCTACAAGGAGATCCCGCCGAAGATCGAGCAGACCCTGTATTGCGAAATGGATGATTCCCAGCGGAAAGTCTACGATGCGTTTCTTGCGGAGGGACGGCGGAAATGCGAGATTCTCAAATCCGGTTCGCATGAGCTTTCCAAGTTTGAGATTCTCTCCTCCCTGCTCCGCCTGCGCCAGGTCTGCTGCCACCCCGACCTGATCCCCGGCACGCTCAGACCGGATGCGGAAACACCGGTACGGTCCGCAAAGATGGAACTCCTGAAAGAGCTCCTGCTGGAAACCATCGACAGCGGGCACAAGGTGTTGCTGTTCAGTCAGTTCACCTCGCTGCTGTCGATCGTGCGCAACTGGCTGGACTCGGAGTCGATCCGCTACGAGTATCTGGACGGAGCAACCACGGACCGTATGGCGCGTGTAGACTCTTTCAACAACTCTGCGGACATCCCGCTTTTCCTTTTGAGTCTCAAAGCGGGCGGGCTCGGCTTGAACTTGACCTCCGCCGATACGGTCATCATCTACGATCCCTGGTGGAATCCCGCCGCGGAAGCACAGGCGGCGGACCGGACACACAGGATCGGGCAGACCAAGAGCGTGAACTGCATCAAGCTTCTGGTCAAGAATTCGATTGAGGAAAAGGTGCTGGAACTACAGCGGATGAAAGCCGGACTGTTCAACAATCTGGTGGAGGCACCCTCCGAAGCCATGCGCGGCATGAGCATGGAGGACTTTGAATTCCTTCTGAAAGATTGACGCAGCAAGACCGGCAGGGACTTAACAGGCATTGATTCATAACAACGGGAGTTTATCATGGCAATAGATGAGGCAAAAATCAAGGAATTTGAAGCTCTTTCCTTTGAAGAGGGAATGATGCGCCTGGAAGAAATCGTCAGAAACATGGAAGGCGGAAAAGTGCCGCTGGAACAGATGATCGGCAATTTTGAGGAAGGGTCCGCTCTTGCGGCGGTCTGCCATAAGAAACTGAACTCCCTCAAGAGAAAAATCGACGTTCTTCAGAAGAATCCCGCCGGAGGGACCATGTGGAAAAATATGGATGTTCCCGAATCCGGAACTCCGGCGGAAAATGAGGCGCTTTCCTGATTGTTCCTCAACCGGAAACGGCATCCCCGCCGATCGGAAGCGGAAGGTTGAAGAAACGGATTGCGTTTTCCCTGGCGATCTTGCGGAAAACAGCCTCTGTTATTTTTCCCTCTCCGCGCCATTTCAGCAGCAGTTTCATCGTGTTGAACGGCATGGACGCAAAACAGATGTCCGTGCCGAAAAACAGCCTGTCCTGAAACTCCGTCAGAAACTTCGGACCGTAGTCATGATCGCAGTTCAACATGCGGAAGGCGTCGGAAAGTTCTCCGAGGAGATTCGGATAATGCCGGAACAGCTTCGGGACCACGCCTTCTTCACGGATCGGCGAAACCGGCATTTCGGAAAATACATAATCCGCATTGTCGTTGAAAATCGGTTTCCGCTGTGCCGGAGTCTCAAGTCTCCCCAGTTCAGACCAGAAAATCGGGCCGTGCGCAAATACAGTGAGCTTCGGAAACCGCGCAAGCGTCCGTTCAAACTGGGGAATGCCCGGTTCGTCATACAACCCGAAATCTCCGCCGATCCGGTCGGAACCGTCCCACGTCACCGGAAGCCCGACCTTCTCCGCGCACCGGAAAAGATTCTGCACACGTTCATCCATCGTCGCCAGATTCGGCATGATCTCTCCGACTCCGCGACATCCTTTGTCCTTGTAATAAGCGAGCACACGGTCCAGAGGCGCATACGGCGAATCGCTCAGGGCGCGCGGGTCCACATTGCAGAAAGGAATGATCCTGTCCGGATGCTGTTCCGCCATCTCAAGGATATCCTCATTCGCCTGCGGCAGATAAATTTCCGAGTTCACGACAGGCAGAACGCATCCCATTTCAATTCCGCATTCGTCATAACGTTTCAGCAGTTCCTCCACACTCGGGAACTGCACGACAAACGGCACCGGTTTCCGGTACGCGTGAGCATGAATATCGACAAACATGATTCATCCTTTCTTTCATTCATAAAATTTTGCAAGCTGTATTTCGTCCACACCCTTGTAAAAATGATCTTTCAGACGCCCCTCCTCGGCAAATCCCATCTTTTTATAAAAAGCCTGCGCACGAAGATTGATATGCGAAGTGCAGGTATAAATTTTACGCATCTTCAACTCCTTCCAGAAAGACTCGGCGGCATGGAACAGCGCCCGTCCGCACCCCTTTGAGAACGTGTCCGGATCGACCCCGATCACATTCAGGACTCCCAACCCGCACTTCGTGTTGGCGGACACACACAGATAACCGATCACCCTCCCCCCGTCCTCCGCCACAAAGGAACGGGTGACGGAATGTTCCGTTTTTCCCGAAGAACAGCGAATCCAATAGGCTTCGGATTCAGGCGCATCCTTCTCCATGCGTTCTCCCAGGAATGTCCTGAAACTTTCAAACATGATCCGGGCAACCTGTCCGGCGTCACGTTCTTCGAACTCTCTTACCTGCATACTCATTTTTTCTCCTTTTTCCGCTTCTGCGGATATTTGATGCAACTCCCGCGCTCAATCATCTGCGGCCTCAGATAGATTTTGCGGTCGGGCGGCGCTTTGCCTTTCAGGATTTCCGTGATCAGTTCCAGACTTTTCCGTCCCAAATCCTCAATATGGTGATCGAATGTGGTCAGCGGTACGTCACACGCCTTTACGGGGTAATTGCCGTATCCGATTACAGAGAGAGAATCCGGAACGGCAAGTCCGGCTTCCTCCGCCGCGCGAATCGCCCCGTAAGCCATATAATCCTCAAATGCAATCAGCGCAGTCGGACGCTTTCCTTCGTTCCAGAGCTTTTTGAAAGCGTGATATCCGCTCTCCTCTCCCCAGTCGCACGCCTTGAAAAAACACTCATCTTCGACAAGAGCAAGTTCGGCAAGCATCTGCCGGTATGCAAGATATCCACCGGTCGTGACAGCCTTGCAGGACGGCCCGCTCAACACCCCGATCCGGCGGTGTCCCAGACGAACCAGATGCCGCATAGCCTCAAACATCGCGGAAAAAGCCTCGTTCATTACCACGGCGACATCCTCTCCGGCAATGTCATTTCCCAGCAGGACAAACGGAATATCCTGCTGTTTCAGATACAGGATCGAAGTTTCCGGCAATTCCGTAATCACAATCAGCCCGTCAAAATGACGCTGTGCGGCAAACTCCCGGATCGAGGTGTTCCGGATGCAGAAAATGCGCAGGGAACAGGGCAGCGTCTTTCCCCGTTCCGAAATTCCGTGGAGAATCCGCGTGATATAAGGATGATTCAGGTCATCAAGGTCCGCCAGAAGCAACCCGATGTCGGGACAGTTCTTCCGCACCGGTGATTTTCCCCCGCCGGATTCCGAATGCAGGTCATTCACGATGGTTCCGCTCCCCTTCACAGCTGAAGCGGCACCTTCCATGACCAGCTCATTCAGAGCTTTGACCGAAGTATTCCGGCTGGTCGAAAACAGGACGGCAAGCTCGTTGGAGGAAGGCAGTCTGTCACCCGGACGGTATTTGCCCTGCCGTATCTCCTCCTTCAGGATATCCTTGATATGCTGATACATCGGAATATTTTCCATAAACGCCTCATTCAAAAGTTTACTGGTTTACCATATAACTTTAAAATAAAGGCTATTTTCCTGATTGCAAGGTGCCGGACTGATTTTTCCCGAATATTTTCCGGTACACGGCAGTGCGGGAGGCTCCATTCGGAAAAAAGCAGCCATAAACACGGGAAAGCTGTTGCAAATCACGGAAATACGAACTATATTATTGTACAGTATTATAGAATTTATCCCTAAATAACGCCTAATTTTCTAAAAATGATAATACTTGCTGCGA
>ERZ1673738.2413-NODE-2413-length-24063-cov-6.051233_pt1 | contig 24063 bp, 22 predicted proteins | sample MGYA00580198_ERZ1673738 | MGnify/ENA primary metagenome ERZ1673738 (study PRJEB41218, sample SAMN15661784) | gut metagenome | host: Homo sapiens | place: Canada: London | collected 2015-08-20/2019-03-30 | study: EMG produced TPA metagenomics assembly of...
CAGTCCCAATGTGGCCGTTCAACCTCTCAGTCCGGCTACTGATCGCAGTCTTGGTGAGCCGTTACCTCACCAACTAACTAATCAGACGTGAGCCCATCCCTCAGCGGATTTCTCCTTTGGTATTCAGAAGATGCCTTCCGAATACATTATGCGGTATTAGCAGTCGTTTCCAACTGTTGTCCCCCTCTGAAGGGCAGGTTGCTCACGCATTACTCACCCGTCCGCCACTAAGTTAAATCAGATCCATCCGAAAACTTCACCAAAGTAACTCCGTTCGACTTGCATGTGTTAGGCACGCCGCCAGCGTTCATCCTGAGCCAGGATCAAACTCTCTATAAATCATATCATAACCGCCAAAGCGGATATAATCTTTTAGATCGCTTTCTAGCTCTCAAAAGAATTGTTTTACATCATCTCTGATGTTAAGAACCCTTTTCTGGTGCTTATTTTGCATAAGCTACAAAACTTATCAAGTTTTGTGTTCTTACATTGTTTAATTTACAAGGTACACGCCGCTGCGCCTCTCGGCGACAGCTTGTTTATCTTACCACACGCGGTTCGCTTTGTCAAGAACTTTTTTCAACTTTTTTCGGAAGTTTCTTTCGTTCTTGCCGCTCCCCGCGAGCGCTTTGCTAATATACAACCGGAAACGACCGATGTCAACAACTTTTTTCACATTTTCGCAATAATTTTTCGACTTTTCCCGTGCCCACTAAATATTGTGGTTTTTGCCGGGTATACTACGCAATATGCAAACGTACTGCTTTCATTGCGGCCGGGACGATGCGCCGCATCCGCGCCCGCAGCCGAAATTTGACGTGCCGATCACGGCGGCCGAAGTGAAAAAAATATTTTCCGACTGCGACGACTTTGAAATGCGCACCGTGCGCATCGGGCTCGAGAGCCGGCTCACGGTGTGCGTCTGCTGGCTCGACGGCGTGGTCGCAGCGGGCGACGTGTCGGCGGACATCCTCCGCCCGCTCACCGAGGGCGGGCGGCTGGCCGACGTTACAGGCTCGCGCGAGGCGGTGCGCCGCATCGAGCAGGGCGCGGTGTACAGCTGCGCGACGCGCACGCGCACGCAGACAGACGCGCTCATCGCCGATCTCACCAAGGGCTCGGCCGCGCTCATCTTCGACGCGCAGCGCAAGGCCGTGACATTCGAAGCACGCACGACGAACGTGCGCGCGGTATCCGAGCCGACGATCGAGAAATCCGTCAGCGGCGCGAAGGATGCCTTCGTCGAGACGCTGCGCATCAACACCTCGCTCGTGCGGCGGCGGCTGCATACTCCGGCGCTGAAGCTGCGCCAGACAGTCGTCGGGCGGCAGTCGGAGACCACCGTTGCGGTGGTATATCTCGACGGCATCGCAGACCCTGCGCGCGTGCAGCGCATCCTTGACCGGCTCGACACGATCGACGAGCAGGCGCTGCTCGGACGCGGCGACCTGGAACCGTATCTGACGCGGCGGCCGCGGGCGCTGCTGCCGCAGCTCGGCCAGACGGAACGTCCGGACAAGTTTGCCGGGGCGCTGCTCGACGGCTGCGTGGGGCTGCTGGTGGACGGGCTGCCGATGGGCTACCTGCTGCCGACGACGTTCCGGCTGCTGATGCACACGCCGGAGGACGAGGCGCACAATTATCTGCTGGCCTCGGCGCTGATCGTGCTGCGCTACTTTGCCCTGACGCTGTCGCTGACGTTTCCGGCGCTGTACGTGGCCGTGGCGATGTACCACCAGGAGATGATCCCGGCAAAGCTGCTGCTGTCGGTCATCCAGGCAAAGCAGCAGGTGCCGTTTTCCGTGCCGGCGATCATTCTGTTCATGCTCATCGCCTTCGAGCTGCTGCAGGAGGCCGGGCTGCGGCTGCCGAACTCCATCGGTCAGACGGTGTCGATCATCGGGGCGCTGCTCGTGGGGCAGTCGGCGGTGGACGCGAAGATCGTGAGCCCCGTGGCGATCATCGTCGTGGCGCTCGCGGGCATCGCGGGCTACACGCTGCCGAATCAGGAGCTGAGCAACGCCGTGCGTCTGCTGCGGCTGGCGCTGGTGCTGGCGGCGGCGCTTGCCGGATTGTTCGGCATTCTGGCAATGCTGGGGCTCGTGATCTGGTACCTGTGCACGATCGACAGCGACGGCGTGGCGTATATGGCCCCGTTTGTGGACAGCGAGCGCCCGGCGCTTTGGCGCACGCTGCTGCGCCGGCCGCAGCCGGACAACAAGTTCCGCCCGCCGGAATACGGCAGCGAAAACCGGCGGCGGCAGCGATGAGGCACACTATATAATATAAGGAGGGCTGCGTATGCACCGCACGCAAACGCTCGCGCTGCTGCTGGCGGCGGGACTGCTGTGCAGCGGGTGCGCCAGCGGCGCGATCTCGAGCAATTACCGGCCGGTCGAGGACCTGATGCTCATTCAGACGATCGGCGTGGATCGTGCGCCCGAGGGCGTGTGCCTGAGCGCGTCGACCGGCAGGGCAGGCGAAAACAAACCGCCTCAGCGCATGACGCAGACCGGCGAGACCGTGCTCGCCGCGCTCGACCGGCTGCAGGACCGCACACCGAATGCGGAGCTGTTTTACGCGCAGACGAGCTATCTGCTCCTCGGCGAGGAGGCAGCCGCCGCGGGCGAGCTGACGCCGCTGCTGGATTTCATCGCGCGCAACCCGGATATGCGCCTGAGTGCGCCGCTGTTTCTCGTGCGCGGGGCGGCGGCGCAGCAGGCGGTCATGGACACGGGCGACGACAGGACCGACGTGACCGAGGCGCTGACCGCGCTGCAAAAGGACACCGCGCTCAGCGGTGCAAGCCATGCATTTTCCTGCGCGGACATCGCCCGCGCGCTCGCGGGCAGCGGCTGCGCCGCCGTGGGCGCCGTGGCGTGCGTGCGCACCCCGGAGAGCGAAGGCGGCAAGCTCGCGCTCGCCCCGGCGGGGTATGCGATCTTTCGCGGCGGGGACTATCTCGGCTGCATCGCGCCCGAGACGGCACGTGGGGCAAGTATGCTCCTCGGCGTGGTCCACAACGGCGACATCGCGGTGCGCGACGGCGACGGCAGCACCGTCATGCTCGCGCTCGACACGTGCAGGGCGGCCATTCGCCCGGTCTGGGACGGCGGCACACTTGCGCGCGTGGACGTGACGCTGCGGCTGCGCGCAGGCATCTCCGAGCTGCGCACACCGCGCCGGATCACGGCGCAGGCCTATCAGGATGAGCTCAATGCGGCGCTCGCAGCGTGTGTGGGCGGCTGGGTGCGCGATGCGCTCGCGGCGTCGCAGGCGCTGGAGGCGGACTTTCTCGGCGTGGGGCAGGCTGTCGCCGTGCGCAGCGGGCGCAGATGGGCGGCCATCCGCGACGGCTGGGCGGAGCTCTGGCCGGACGTTCCAGTGCGCGTGACGGTCGATGCCGACGTCGGGCGCACGTATGACCTGCGCGACGGCATCGACACCACAGGAGGCGGAAGATGATGCACCTTTCCCTGACGCGGCGGCAGTATTACGCGCTGTGCACGATGGTGCTGCTCTCGCCGCTGCTGCACCTCGTGCCGCGCAAGACGGCGGCGGAGGCCGGCTGCGGCGGGTGGCTGAGCGGCGCGGCGGCGCTCGTGCCGCTGCTGCTGTTTGCGGCGCTGCTCGAGGGTATTTTGCGCCGCGGCCGACCGGGTGAGGGCATCGGCGAGATCACGCTGCGCGCGCTCGGACCGGTCGCGGGGCGTGCGGCATTGTGCCTGTACGCCCTGTGGTTTTTGCTCTACGGCGCGTTCGCGCTGCACATCGGGGCAGAGCGCTTCATCGAGGCGGTGTTCCCGCTGAGCCAGCCGTGGCCGTTCGTGGTGACGATCCTCGCCATGGCGGTCTGCGGCGCGCTCGGTGCGCCGAAGGCGCTCTTTCGCGCCGCGGAGATCTTCTGGCCGCTGCTCGCGGGCGTGCTGACGCTGGTGCTGGTGTTCGCCCTGCCGGGGCTGGACGTGAAAAACCTGCTGCCCGTGACGGCGGCGGACGCGCCCGGCGTCGCGCGCAGCGCGCTGACGGTGTTCGGCGCGGGGGCGGCGGTGCTGTTTTTTGCGGCCTTCACCGGCGGCGCCACGCCGGAAACGCCGGGGCGGGCGCGCTGCGCCATGCGCTGGTGCGTGCGCACGTGCGTGCTCGTGACGCTGCTGAGCGTGTTCACGATCGGCAACCTCGGCGCGGGGCTGACGGCGCAGCTCAACCACCCGTTTTTCACCCTGCTGCGCAACATCAGCCTCTTTCACGCGGTCGAGCGCTTCGGCGCGCTCGTGATCGGGCTGTGGGTGCTGCCGGACTTTGTGCTCGTGGCGATGCTGCTGACGCTGGCAGTCAACTGTCTGCGCGCGGCGTGCACGCGCAATGCACAGCTCTTTGCGCGCAAAAACCCGCCCGCGCTCGTGCTTTTGTGCGCGGCGGCGGTCGGCGCGGGTGCGCTGCTGCTGGCGCAAAACGCCTTCGACACGGACGCGCTGCAGACAAACGTTGTGCCGCGGCTTAATCTCGCGCTGCTCGGTCTCGGCACGGCCGGGACGTATCTGACCGGCCGCGCGCGCAAAACGATCTGAGCGCAAAAACGCCCTGCCGGAAAAACCATGGGTTTTCCCGGCAAAAGGCTTGCAGTCTGCTGCGCGCATAATTTGTGCGCCGATGGCGCGCAAATTCCACACTTGCAGCCTGAGAAGTATTTTCTCTCACGCACATGTCGCGAGAGAAAATGATTCCACCTTTTTTGCCGCCTGCGGGCGGCAAACTCTGCGAGGCTTCTTGACACAAGAAACCACCCCGCCGGAGACCCGGCAGGGCGGTCGCTATATATCTATATGTATTGTGCGCTCACGGTGCGAGCCGGTCGCGCCAGCGGGCGGTGAGCCGCTCGAGCTCATCGGCGAAAGCGCTCAGCCCCTTGTTCGGGCAGCCATCACAGCGGCGCACGAGCGCCGTGAGCTCGCCGAGCGCACGCTTGAGCCGCTCGAAGGCCGCACTCTCGCGGCGCTTGCCGGCGGCGGCAGCCTGCCGCTGCTCGTCGTGCCGGACGGGGCGCGGCGGCGCAACGACCGTATACACACCGGCGGCAAGGTCAAACGCGCTGCCGCTGTAGGGTGCGTCGGCCTCATAGCCGTATTCCTCGCGCAGGCAGGCGGAAAACGCCGTGCACGCATCGTCGTCGCCGTGGTTGACGAACACGTGCGCGGGCTTTTGCTCCATGGCGTTGAGCCAGCGCAGCAGCCCGGCCTTGTCCGCGTGACCGCTCACGCCGGGCAGCACGGTGATCTCGGCGTGCACGGCGATCTCGTCGCCGAAGATCTTCACGGTCTTTTCCCCGTCGTTGAGCTTGCGCCCGAGCGTGCCCACCGCCTGATAGCCCACGAAGAGCACGGTGCACTCCGGCCGCCAGAGGTTATACTTCAGGTGGTGGCGGATGCGTCCGGCATCGCACATACCGCTCGAGGAGAGGATGACCTTGGGCGTCCGGTCGTTGTTGAGCGCCATGGAGTCCTCTTTGGAGACGGCGGTGTGCAGGTCGTCAAAATACAGCGGGTTCACGCCGCTGCGGATGAGCGCGCGCGCCTCGTCGTCGAGAAAGCTCGTGTCGGTCTGCAAAAAGACGCGCGTGGCCTCGTTGGCGAGCGGGCTGTCGACGTAGACCGGAAAGTGCGGATGCCCGTGCACCATGCCGGCGTCCTTGATCTGGCGGATGAAATACAGCAGCTCCTGCGTGCGGCCGACGGCAAACGACGGGATGACGACGTTGCCGCCGCGGTCGAGCGTGCGCTGGATACAGTCGGCGAGCGCGCCGAGATAATCCGGCCGTTCGCCGTGGCTGCGGTCGCCATAGGTCGACTCGATGAGCACGTAGTCCGCGCCCGAGACGGTCTGCGGGTCGCGCAGGAGCGGCTGATTCACGTTGCCGATGTCGCCGGAAAAGACGATCTTCTTTTCCACATCGCCCTCGGTGAGCCACGCCTCGATGCACGCGCTGCCGAGCAGGTGGCCGACGTCCGTGAAGCGGATGATGATGTTCTCCCCGACCTGAACGCGCTGCCCGTAGCTGCACGGGCGCAGCAGCGTGAGCACGCCCTCGGCGTCCTCGAGCGTATAGAGCGGCTCGGGCGCGGCGCGGCCGGCGCGGGCGGCCTTGCGCCCCCGCCACTCGGCCTCGGACATCTGGATGTGCGCCGCGTCGCGCAGCATGATGCCGCACAGGTCGCACGTCGCCTCCGTTGCGTAGACCGTGCCGCGAAAGCCCTGCTTATACAGCAGCGGCAGGTGGCCGGTGTGGTCCATGTGCGCGTGCGTGACGAGCACGAACTCGATCTGCGCTGCCGGGGCGGGGATGTCGATGTTCTCAAACTGGTCGCGCCCCTGCTGCATGCCGCAGTCGATCAGGCCGTAATGCCCGCCGATCTCGAGCAGGGTGCAGCTGCCGGTCACCTCGTGGTCGGCGCGGATAAATGTCAGCTTCATGGGCTCGCTCCCTTTCGATATTGTTACCTGATTTTAGCACATCTGCACGCCGCACGCAACCGCGGCGCGAAAAAAAACGATTGCCCCGGCGGGACATTTTGTCCCGCCGGGGCAGCCGGTTTGTCAAAGAACCTCGTAGCCTTTGCGCCCGCCGGGGCAGCGGCCGGTCATGCGCTCTGCAGCTGCTCGAGCGCCTCGCGGTAGCGCAGCGTGACCCGGTCGCTCCACGCGCTCCAGCAGGCGATCGCCTCGGGCACGCATCCGTCCGTCAGTCCGTCAAGCACCGCGCGGTAGACCCTGCACAGCTCCTGCATATCGAGCGTGTAGGCCACCATGTAGTACGCCACGTGTGCAAGCTCGCGCGTCGAGCGCAGCATGACGCGAAAGATCATGTTGTCCGACTCGCGGAACATGCACACCAGAAACGCATTGAGCAGCTCCAGAAACGCCGCCTTGTCGCCGTCTGGCACGTAGGCGATGGCGTCCATCTGCGTGAGCAGACCGTACAGCTTTTGCATCTGCGCCGCGTCCGGGCGGCGCCCTACCCGGCAGAACCAGCCGAGCGCGACCATTTCGCGCAGCTCCAGAAACGCGTCCACCAGCTCCGGATGCGGCGTGCCGCCGTGCGTCATGATGACCGCCAGCGTCTCCAGATTTGCCCGCTCCCAGTAGGGTGCGACATACGTCGCGTGGCGCGGCACGATCTCCAGAAAGCCGAGCCGCTCCAGCTCTTTCAGGGCAAGGTGTACGTTCGTCTTGCGCAGGTCGTACTGCGCGGCCAGTTCGCTCTCCGTGGGCAGCCGGTCGCCCGGATTGCGCTGCCCGCCGAGGATCTCCTTGAGCATGCGGTCGATGAACCGCTCCTGCTCTGTCCTGCTGTCCCTTTCATTTGCTTTCATAATGCTCTCTTCCCCCTTGAGACCATTGGTAATGCTACAGATTGTATTGCTTTTTCCGACAAATGTAAAGCGGTTCTAACAGTTTTTTAAATTATTTTCCACGACTGTACAAAAAACGGGACACTCACGACCGGAGCACCCCGTTTTTTCGATGATTTGCGCCGGCTCAGAATGCAAAGCCCATGGTCAGCAGCACCTGCGCAAGGATGTACGTGCCCATGACGGCGAAGTTCTGCTTGGTCGGCTCGGCCTTCTTGATGAAGAGCATGTCGCACAGCACGCCGTCGGACGCGAGGAAGAACGACGCGCCGAGAAACGACGCGAGCTTGCCCCACGTGAACGCCGTCACCAGCGGCAGGAACACGCTGATACTCAGCGTGCAGAGCATGACCATGTACGCCAGCGCCAGCGGACGCAGGGCGCGCGGGATGCTCCTGCGGCTGCCCTTATAGACGACCACGATGCCCGCGGCATAGGCCGCGCACACGAGCGCGATCCAGAACCAGCGCACATGCACGGCATAGGTCGTGTAGATGTGCACAAGGTAGCACACGTGGCCGAGGAAGAACGACGCCGTGCCGAGGGCAAAGAAATGCTTCTGCAGCGGCCGCAGCAGAAACAGGTCGCCCAGGCAGCCGAACAGCAGGCCGGCGACCACCCAAAGCGACGGCGTGTTGGCAAAGGCGAGGTACGTCAGGGCGACGACCGGCATCAGCGCGACCTTCGTCGGCTTGCGCAGATCGTCATCGCCGCGCCAGCAGCTGATGAGGTGCACGACGGCGAGCGCCGCCAGAAACACCGGGAATAACCATTTCAATACGATCATCTCATTATCCATCCTATCTCTGATCGAAAATTTTCGAGATCCGCGCAAGTTTACACCCCGTTCATTGACACGGTCCCGTACAGTAATTATAATGGATGTGATACCCAGCCGTCAATGACTATTGACAGGATTTCGTCACATCCCGTGTGGAAAGGTGTCCGGCCATGCTCTATTATCTGATGCTTGTTCCCGCCGTGCTCAGCACTGCGGTGATTTATTTTTTGTCTCCCGCGCTCAGCTACTGGTGGCTGCTGCCCGTGCTGCTCGGCTGCTTCGTGGCGGCGAACCTTGTGTACGTGCTGCTGATGTTCGTGTGCTCGCTCTTTGCCGGGCCGAACAGGATGTATGACCGCATCAGCCCGTTTTACCTTGCGCTGACGCTGGCGCTCGACGGCTGGATCCTCGCGCTCTGCCGCATCAAGATCCACGTCGAGGGGCTCGAAAAGGTCCCGACGGATTCGGAGTTTCTCTTCGTGAGCAACCACCGCTCGAACTTTGACCCCATGGTGCAGTGGTGGGTGCTGCGGCGCTGGCCGCTGGCGTTCGTGTCCAAGCCGTCGAACATGCGCAAGTTCGTCATCGGCCCGTTCGTGCGCCGGTGCTGCTTTCTGCCGATCGACCGCGAAAACGCGCGCAACGCCCTGACCACCATCAACGCCGCCGCCAATCTCATCCGCGCGCACGTGTGCTCGTTCGCCATCTACCCCGAGGGCACGCGCAGCAAAAGCGGCGAGCTGCTGCCGTGGCACGCGGGCTCGCTCAAGATCGCGCAGAAGGCAAACGTCCCCATCGTGGTCGGCACGGTCGAGGGCACGGAGCGCATCGCGCGCAACGTCCCCTGGCGGCGCTCGCACGTGTATGTGCGCATCCGCGAGGTCATCCCCGCCGAGACGGTCAAGGCCACCACGACCAACGCGCTCACGGAGGATATCTGCGGCAAAATGCGCGCCGCACTGGGAAAATAAAAAACGTCGCACCGAACACTCGTCCGTGAAATGCGGGCGGGTGTTTTTTCATTTCATTGGGCGCACAATGAAAGAAATGCACATGAGTTTTTTATACATGTTAAGCTTTTTGATACATTTTTGCCAAAGGCCTTGAAAATGCCGGAAATGCACCGTATAATGCAGCTGTGTCCGGGCTCCCACCCCGGGCACGACCCCACAGAAATACCGGAATCGGAGGTTATTGCAATGATATCCCGCAAACACGCAACCAGAATCCTTGCCCTGCTGCTGGCCGTGCTGCTGTTCGGCCAACTCGCCGCATTCCAGCTGCCGGTCTCCGCCGCGAGCGCGGTCCCGGCCGGCCACGACGGCGCGGCCTACATCCCCGCCGGAGCAGACGTCAACGACCTGCTCAGCCAGACCCTGCTGAGCAATTATGACGAGGTCGGCAGCCAGCAATGGGAATACCGCGCGACCAGCATCCTGTCGGACTACGCCGTCAAGTGGACGCCGGTCAACGGCTTTGACACCACCGGAAGCTTCTTCCGCGACCGCCTCAACGCGAGCTATCCCGCGCTCAACAGCGAATCGGCCGCGCAGAGCTACACCGTGCGCATTGAGGGGACGAGCACGGTCTACACGTTCACAAAGCTGGCTTCTCCCGCGGCGGATGCCGCAGCCCCGTCCGTGACGCCGGACGCCGCGCCGGGTGCTGATCCCGCCGTGACGCCGGACACCGGCACCGACACCGCGCCGGATGCCGCGCTGAGCACCGCGGCCGGCACGTCCGAGGACGACAGCGGCGCATACACGCTCAACATGACCTATACCGCCGACGGCGAGATCGACTTTGACGCGCTGCGCGCCGCCATCATCGCCGCCGTCCTGCCCGGCACGGACGTCAATGATGTGACCGTGACCTATGAGTCGAAGGCAACGCTCCCGCCGCACGAATCGCGCTATGTCGTGCTGGAGGGCGGCTGGAGTAAGAAACCCATACTGCGTGAATTCCCGGCCATCGCCGTCGGCACGTACAACGTCAAGCTCACCGCAAACGGTCAGGACACCATCGTCACCGTGACGCTGGTCGACGCGCGCACGCAGGCGAAGATCGTGCTCAAGGAGGGTGTCTCCCTCAGCTACACGAAGGACGCCGCCGCCATGCGCACGCAGATCCTCGACAAGCTCATCGACTGGTCGCAGACCACCGTGAGCAAGGAGGCCGCCGCCGGGAGCATGGTCGTCGAATACTACGGCACCGGCAGCAGCAAGCACGATCTCCTGACGCACGATGACTGGTATCCGGTCGAGGGCGGCACGGTGAAATTCGGCATCGACTACACCGCGCCGGGCATCGGCGCCGGCGAAAACCAGCAGATCCGCGTGAGCTTCCCGACCACGGCCGACTATCTCGGCTGCGACGCGGTGGAGGGTACGCTCACGGTGAACAAGGCGTTCGTGCGCGTGCACGTCAAGCCCGCCGCGATCTTCTATGACGAGCAGCCGACCACGCATCAGTACGTCACCACGAAGCCGGAGGACGACTTCAACATCTTCAAGGTCTACAGCGGCCTGACCAGCAACGTCAAGGGCGCGATCTACCTGCAGCTGCCGGAGAGCATCCTCTCCCCGGAGGCACTGGAAAAGATCGACCCGGTCGTCAAGCTCCTCTGCGGCAAGACGCTCACGGACATCTTCAACGACGGCATGACCCTCGGCGAGCTGCGCGCGCTGCTGCAGCAGCTCGAAAAGCCGACGGATGACCTCGCCAAGTTCCTGAAGATCTTCAACATCGACATCTCCTCGTTCACGGAGCTGCTCAAGGTGGTCAACAAGATCCCCGGCGTGTTTGACAGCACGCGCGTGGCCATCGGCTCGCCGAACCGCGCGGGCATGTACCTCGTGACGGCGATCACGTCCAACCCGAACTACAAGACCGGCGTCGGCACGGGCACGCTCGTCGTGAAGATGCGCGCCACCGGTGCAAGCCTGACCTGGGATAACGACCAGACGACCTTCACCACCGGTGAGCTGGCGAACAGCCCGCTTGGCGCCACGCTCATGCGCGGTGACACCCCCGCCCACAATCAGGACGGCGTGCACTACCGCTATGTCGGCACGACGGACACGCACAGGCTGTACATCAGCAGCAAGGCGCCCACCGAGCCCGGCACGTACCGCCAGACCGCCTACATCCTCGGCGGCAACGACATGGCTAAGTCCATCTCCCGCAGCATCACGATCACGGCGGACTGAGCCGCAGCAGCACGAAAGAATCGCCCGGAGCAGCAGCTCCGGGCGATTTTTGTCTCGATATGGGCTCAGTGGCTGTCGGCCATGCGGTAGCCGACGCCGACCTCGGTGAAGATATACTGCGGCTCGACCGGGTTCGGCTCGATCTTGCGGCGGATGTTGGCCATGTGCACGCGCAGGAGCTTGTTGTCCCCGCCGACGCCGGGACCCCAGAGCTCTTTCATCATGGATTTATACGTGAGCACCTGCCCGGCATGGCGGCCGAGCAAGGCGACGATCTTATACTCGTTCGGCGTCAGGCGCGTGTCCTCTCCGGCGAGATAGACGCGGTGCTTGTTGTAGTCCACGCACAGGTCGCCCACGCGGTACTCCCCCGTCATGGCAAGCGCGTCGCTCGTGCCGTCGGTGCGCGTGTGGCGCAGCGCCGTGCGGATGCGCGCCAGCAGCTCCACCGTGCCGAAGGGCTTGGTGAGGTAGTCGTCCGCCCCCATGTCGAGCGCGGCGGCCTTATCGAGCTCCGCGCTGCGCGCCGAGATGACGATGATCGGCATGCGGCTCCACGAACGGACGGAGCGGATGATCTCGCTGCCGTCCATATCCGGCAGGCCGAGATCCAGCAGCAGCAGATCCGGACAGTGCGAGGCGATCATCTCCAGCGCCGTCTTGCCGTCGGTCGCAAGCATGGGCTCGTAATCGTGGCCGCGCAGCGCCGCCTGCAGATATTTGCTGATGCCGGGATCGTCCTCGACGATGATGATTTTGTTGCGGATCATGTGTGTCCCTCCTCCGCCGGCAGCCAGAAGCGAAATTCCGCGCCGCCGCCGACTCGATTTCTTGCATAGATCTCCCCGCCATGCGCGCGTACGATCGCGCGGCAGACGCTCAGGCCGATGCCCATGTGCCGGCTGCGGTCGGACGCTTCCACCGCGCCGAGCGGCAGATAGCCGTCAAAGAGCACGCCGAGCAGCTGCGGCGGGATGCCGTCGCCGTTGTCCGCCACGGTCAGCCAGACGCGGCTGCCCTCGTCGCGGATCTCGATGAAGATCTCCGTCGCCGACGGGCTGTGCCGGGCGACGTTTTCCAGCAGGTTCAGCAGCACCTGCTCAATGAGCGTGGCGTCCATCGGCACGAGCAGGATCTCCTCCGGCTTTGTGACCGCGATGGGGATGTCCGTGGCGCAGTTTTTGCGAAAGCGCCGGATGGCGCTGCCGACGATCTCCTCGACGACCTCGTCCGACTTCTCGATGACGACGCCCTCCTCGCTGAAGCGCGTGACGGACAGGATGTTTTCCGACAGGTGCAGCAGCCACTGCGCGTTCTGGCGGATCTCCTCGACCATGCCGCGCCCCTCGTCCGAGAGCGTTTCGCCCTCCTCGACCGTTGCACTCAGGCCCATGATCGCCGCGAGCGGCGTGCGGATATCGTGCGAGACGCTGCGCAGGAGGTTGGCGCGCATGCGGTCCTTTTCCGCCTCGCAGCGCAGCTGCTCCTGCCGCTTGATCTGCGTGGTGAGGGTGCTCACGAGCACGCTCACGACCAGCATGACCGCAAACGTCAGCGGGTAGCCGTCGATGGAGAGATTGAACTCATGAAACGGGTAGGTAAACAGATAGTTCACGCCCACCACGCCGACCGCCGCCGCCAGCACGCCGGGCAGATAGCCGTTGGTAAAGCGCGAGATGAGCACCACCGCCAGAATGAACACCGACGTGGCAAACGGATTGTTGTCGTCATAGCACGCCGACAGCAGCATACAGATGCCGACCGCGCCGCCCATGACAAGAATGAAAACACCCAGATCGCGCAGCCACTGCGGCGCGCGTTTGCTCGCTCTTTGCATAAGCACCCCTCTTTGTCCCTCTCGTTGTTTGGTCTCCGCTCCCACGTTCAGCATAGCACAATGTGCGCCTGCGCGCGACTGTCTTTGCAGCGCAGCGCTGATTTCTTTCCGCCTTCTTAACGACAGCGTGCCGTTTTTGCCGCGTCTTTCCGGAAACTTAGCGCGGGTTCATCTTATAATGAAGTAACTTCAAGGTAAGTCACTTTGTTGCCCCGGCCGGACACCGGCCGGAGCTTTCGGGGGAAAGGAGGCAGACACATGATCTTTGCAGCAGTCGGCGGCGGTATGGTTCTTGCCTGCGCCGGATTCGTGTGGTACATCATCAAGCGCTGACACACATCGCGTCGAGAGAGGAGCATGAGAGAGCACAGTGACCGCACAGTCACAAAAAAGCCAGCCGGAACGGTTTCCGGCTGGCTTTTTTTCGTTTTCAGCGGACGATCGCCTTTGTGCACAGCCAGTCGCACCAGTCCAGATCGTACTTTGCGTAGACATGGGTGCTGTCGCCGCTGGCATCGGCGCGCAGGTTGCCGTTTTCGTCGTCGAACACCTCGTTGATGTCGATGTAGAAGATGTCCTTCCCGTCGGCCAGCGCGGCAAGCTTCTCATTGAGGCGGTTGATGCGGGGGTTATTGAACGTCGCGTCCGTGCTCGAGCGCGACGGGCCGACGTGCAGGTTCGCCTCGACGTAGACGATGGCGTTCGGCTGCGCGGCGCGCACGGTGTCGATCAGCGACGAGAACTTCGCCGTGATGTCATCCAGATCGTTGCCGAGCTCGTTGATGCCGAGCATGATGTAGACCTTGCCGAAGGTCTTCTGGCTCAAAAGCTGCGGCAGCGTGACCGTGCCGACGTTTTTCACGGCGACGGCCTTCGTCTGCGCGACATAGACATTGAGGCCGACGTCGGCGAAATAGGTCGCGTTTTTCAGGTTGCCGTATTCGGCGATGCCGACGGTGCGCGAGTCGCCGATGAAGAGCGCGTCGTCAAAATACGACGCGTCCACGGTCGTAAACTGCAGCGGGGTCGGCTCGGGCGTGGGCGTGGGCTCGGCCGTGGTCTCCGGCGTGGGGGTGACGGCGGCGGTCGGCTCCTTGCCGGAGTCGCTGCGGTCGATCAGGCCGCGGATGAGAAACGGCGCCGCCGCGAGCGCGGCCACCAGCAGCAGGATGAGGAAATGTTGCGGTTTGATGCGTTTCATGCGTCTACGCTCCTTAGAATCGGAAGTGCATAAAGGGGTCGTTCATGCCCTTGCTCAGGCAGTACAGGCACAGCCAGAACAGCACGGCCAGAATGACCGCGCCGACCCACGTGCTCTTGAACCGCCGGTACAGATACGCCGGCAGCGACGTAGAGCACAGCAGACCGAGGATGAGAAACACGCCGTAGGTCTTGCCGTACTTGAGAAAATCGAGCGGGTAGGCCGCCGCCGTGCGCGAAAACAGCGGGAACAGGCGGCCGAAATACGCACCCAGCTGCCCGAAGTCCGACACGGAGAACACCGCCCACGACACCGGGATGAGCACGAGCATGTACAGGTGCCCGAGTATCGGCCAGCGGTCGAGATACTTCTTGAGCCAGAGCTTTTCCACGACCAGCACCGCGAACAGCCCCAGGCCCCAGAGCAGGAAGTTCAGGTGCGCGCCGTGCCAGAGACCGGTCGCAAGCCAGACGACGAGGAGGTTGAAGATCATGCGCTTGCGGCTGCAGCGGCTGCCGCCGAGCGGGATATACAGATACTCGCGGAACCACGTGCCGAGCGTGATGTGCCAGCGGCGCCAGAACTCCGTCATGCTCAGCGCCAGATACGGGCAGCGGAAGTTCTCCGGGATGTGGAAGCCCAGCATCCGGCCGATGCCGATGGCCATGAGCGAGTAGCCCCAGAAGTCAAAATAGAGCTGGAACGAATACGCGAACGCGGCCATCCACGCAAGCGGCGTCGAGAGGCTCTCGAAGCCGATGGTGGTCACATCTCTCCAGAGGCCGCCGAGCTGGTTGGCAAGCAAAACCTTGAGCGCCATGCCGAACACGAACAGCTTGAGCCCGTCGACCGCCTGACGCAGCGACACATTGCGCGCGCCGAACTCCGGCTGCAGCTCCGTATAGCTCGCGATCGGGCCGGAGACCAGCTTCGGGAACATGGTCAGGTACGTGCCAAACGTGAGCAGTGAGCGCTCCGGCGCGACCGTGCCGCGGTAGACATCCATGAGATAGCCCACCGCCGAGAACGTGTAGAAGCTGATGCCGACCGGCAGCGCCCAGCGCAGCAGCGGGATCGCCGCCTTGCCGCCGGACACGAGCCCGAGCGCACCGTTGACGCCGGTGAGCACGAAGTTGAGATATTTAAATAGGAACAGCCACAGGAAATTGTAGCAGATGCCGAGGATGAGCCACAGCTTCGCGCGCGGCTTGTCGCGCACGATGGCCAGACCCAGCCCGTAGTTGACCAGCACCGATGCGGCCAGCAGCGCAAAATACGCCCACTGACCGTCCAGCCCGATGATATAAAACACACTGCTCCCCGCCAGCAGCACGGCATTGCGCGCGCCGGCCGGACGCGACGGTGTCAGATAGTACACCAGCAAAAACGCCGGGAAGAAGCAAAACAAAAACGACAGGCTGCTGAAAACCACGGACCTTTTCCTCCTGAACCACAAAACAGAGCATCAAATTTACATAACAAATTCGCATGGAAAGGGTATCATACTTTTTGGGATTTGTGTGCGTTTTCGGGCAAAAAAACTGCACAAACTTTCCGGTCGAATTTTGGTGGTTTTCGTGGTAGTTGCCGCGCGGGCGGAAATTCTGTCCGGCGGAAGAAAAAATCTCCGGCGCCGGTACGCGACCGGCGCCGGAGCGGCAGAATATTCGGATGTTTTTGCGTGCAGACGCGCCCGTCAGCTCAGCAGCACCTCGTCGGATTCGACCTGCATGCCCGCGACCTCGGCGAACTTGTCGAGCAGGTCGCGCTTGGTCAGGTGCTGCTTTTCCTCGCCCTCGATGTCGAGGATGATGCGCCCCTCGTTCATCATGATGAGGCGGTTGCCGTGCACAATGGCGTCTTTCATGTTGTGGGTGATCATCATGGCGGTCAGCTCGTTTTCGCGCACGATGCGGTCCGACAGCTCGAGCACCTTGGCCGCCGTCGCGGGGTCGAGCGCCGCGGTGTGCTCATCGAGCAGCAGCAGCTTCGGCTTTTGCAGGGAGGCCATCAGCAGCGTCAGCGCCTGACGCTGGCCGCCGGAGAGCAGGCCGACCTTCGCCGTCATGCGATCCTCAAGCCCGAGGCCGAGGGTCTTGAGCCGCTCGTGATATTCCTCGCGCTCGGCCTTCGTGACGCCCCAGCGCAGGGTGCGCTTTTTGCCGCGGCGCGCGGCGAGGGCGAGGTTTTCCTCGATCTGCATATTTGCGGCCGTGCCCATCATGGGGTCCTGGAACACGCGGCCGATGTACTGCGCGCGGCGAAACTCCGGCATGGCGGTCACGTCCACGCCGTCGAGGATGATGCGCCCGTCGTCCACCGGCCAGACGCCCGCGACGGCGTTGAGCATGGTGGATTTTCCGGCGCCGTTGCCGCCGATGACGGTCACGAAATCGCCCGGCTTCAGGTGCAGCGACAGCCCGTCAAGCGCCCGCTTTTCGTTGATCGTGCCGGGGTTGAAGGTCTTGGAAATATGGTCCAATGTCAGCATATCACTTGCCTCCCTTCTTCAGACGGTGGAACGAGCTCTTGGCCTGCCCCTTGAGATATGGCACGGCCAGAAACGCCGCCACGATCACGGCCGTGAAGAGCTTGAGATCGTTCGGGTCGAGCTTGAGCCAGAGGATGAGCACCATGACGAGGTAATACACGATGCCGCCGAGCAAGACAAAGCCCAGTCGCACCGAGAAATTGCAGCCCTTGCGGAAGAAGGCGTCGCACAGCACCTCGCCGATGATGACGGCGGCGAGGCCGATGACGATCGCGCCGCGGCCCATGTTGATGTCGGCAAAGCCCTGATACTGCGCCATCAGGCCGCCGGAGAGCGCGACCATGCCGTTGGAGAGCGACAGGCCGAGCACCTTCATGGCGTCGATGTTGATGCCCTGCGCGCGGCTCATGGCGGGGTTGGCGCCGGTGGCGCGGATGGCGCTGCCCTGCTCGGTGCCGAAGTACCAGTACAGCAGCGCGATGAGCACCGCCGCGAGCAGCAGTCCCTTCCAGATCGCGCCGGGCACGCTGCGCAGCGTCAGAAACAGGTCGTACTTATCCGGGTTGACGGGGGTATTGGCCTTCATGCTCATAATGCGCAGGTTGATCGAGTAGAGCGCAAACTGCGTCAGGATGCCGGCGAGGATGGCCGGGATGCCGAGCTTCGTGTGCAGCAGGCCGGTCACAAGGCCCGCAAGCAGACCCGCAGCCACGGCGACCAGCAGCGCAGCCCACGCCGGCCAGCCCGCGACGATGAGCACGACCGTCACGGCGCCGCCGGTGGTGAACGACCCGTCGACCGTCAGATCGGCGACGTCGAGCAGGCGGAACGTGATGTACACGCCCAGCGCCATGATGCCCCAGATGATGCCCTGGGCAACGCCGCCGGGCAGACGCGAAACCAGATTCGGCAGGCTCAGGGACGCAAGAACCAGTGAATTCATATCATTACCTCATAGTGTGGAGTATCCCTGCCGCAGAAACTGCGGCAGGGAGCCGGGAATCGTGTTGAAAATCAGCCGATGGCCTCGTAGTCGCTCGGGATGGTGACGTTGTAGAGGCTGGCCATCTCGGGGTTGTACTTCTTGACCGGGTTCGGGTAGTACTCGATGGCCATGGTGGAGATGTCGGCCTCGCCCTTGAGGATCTTCACGGCCATCTCGCCGGTGGTGCGGCCGAGCTCGTAGTAGTCGATGGACAGCGTCGCAACGCCGCAGCCCTTGCAGATGCCCTCCTCGCCGGCGACGATGGGCTTCGTGGCAGCGCCCTTGATGGCCTCGGCGCAGGAGGCGGCGGTGTTGTCGGTCGGGACGTAGAGGACGTCGTTGGCATCGCACGCGGCAGCGGTGACGGAGACGACGTCGTTCGTGTCGGCGAACTTGTAGACGTTCACGGTGCAGCCGGACTTCTCAAGCGCAGCCTTGACGACGTCCGCCTGGTAGACGGAGTTCGCCTCGCCGGAGCAGTAGATGATGCCGACGTTCTTGGCATCCGGGAACAGCTCCGTGAGCATGGCCGCCTGCTGATCGAGCGGGGCCAGGTCAGACGTGCCGGAGATGTTGCCGCCGACGGTGCCGCTGAAGTTATCAATGCCGAGCGCAACGCCGTACTCCGTGACGGCCGTGCCGAGGATCGGGATGTCCTTCGTGGCGGCGGCCGCAGCCTCCAGGGCGCCGGTCGCGTTGGCAAGGATCAGATCCACGCCGCTGGACACGAAGCCGTTGCAGATGGTGGCGCAGGTGGCGCTGTCACCGGCGGCGTTCTGCTCGTCGAAGGTGACGTTGTCGGCGCCGAGCGCGTCGGTGATCGCATCGCGGAAGCCCTTGGTGGCCGCATCGAGCGCGTCGTGCTGCACAAGCTGGCAGATGCCGACGGTGTAGTGCTTATTCTCGGCCTTGTCGCCGCTGCCGCCGCAGGCGGCCAGCGACAGCACCATGACCACGGCGCAGAGCAGAGCAGTAAGTTTTTTGATGTTCATGTGTTTTCTCCTCCTAAATGTAAGTTCCGGCAAAGAAAAAAGCCACACAGTCGTCTGTGCAGCCTTGTCAAAACCGGACCGGGAAGTCTCAGATGGTTCTGGTATGATCGCAGCACAAACGACTATTACCCTCGATAAAGTAATAGTAGGAATATGCGCTTGCAAATCGGACCAGACGCATGATTGCGGCCTCCTGTAGTGAAGATGTGCCTACTTTAGCGCTTTTAGCTGCTGAAGTCAAGCGCATTTGGCAAAAAACTTCACTTTTAGCATTTCGCACAATTTCTCGCCGCGCTCTCCGCTTTGTTTTCGGCGTTTTGTTTCCATCCGGTGCAGCATTGACGCTCTCCGGCCGGTGTGCTATATTAAGAACAGAATTTTCACCCGGAAGGAGGCGCGCCATGAAAACACCGCAGGAGCTGCTGCATCAGGCGCTGGAGGTGGGCGAATGCCTGCTGCCGGACGCACCGCCCGGCGGACGCAGCGCGCACCCGACCGTGTTCGTGCACGGGCTGCTGGGCTGGGGCGCGCAGGACGCGCTCTACCGCGCCGTGCCCTACTGGGGACTCGCGGCGGGCGACGTGCTCGGCTATCTCAACCGCTGCGGATACGACTGCCGCGCGGCCTCGGTCGGCATCATCTCGAGCGCGTGGGACCGCGCGTGTGAGCTCTACGCCGCGCTCACCGGCGGCAGGGCCGACTACGGCATCGCGCACGCGCAGCGCTTCGGTCACGCGCGCTTCGGCACGGCATATCCCGCGCCGCTCGTGCCCGGCTGGGGCGCGGACAAGCCCGTCGATCTCGTCGGGCACAGCTTCGGCGGCGCAACGGCGCGGCTGCTCATGCAGCTGCTCGCGCACGGCTGCCCCGAGGAGGTGCAGGCGGCCGAGGCCGCGGGCGAGACGCCCTCGCCGCTGTTCACCGGCGGCAAGACCGGCTGGGTGCACGCGCTGGTGGCCATCGCCGCACCGCACGATGGGTCGACGTTTCTCGACGTGCAGCCGGATGCTGCGAATGCGCTCTCGACGCTGTTTCTCGGCGCGGCGCGCGCGCTCGGCATCTCGGCATTCAAGGACGTATATGACTTCCGGCTCGACCAGTTCGGCATCCGCCGCGACCCGGACGAGCCAATCACGACGGCCGCGCTGCGGATGCTGGCGCAAAACCCGCTCCCGGCGGGCGACAACGCCTTTGACGACCTGCGCTGCGCCGGTGCGCGCGCGCTCAATGCGCGCATCGACACACTGCCGGACGCCTGGTATTTTTCCATCCCCTGCTGCCGGACGCTGCCGCGCCTGCTCACGCACGATCAGAAGCCCGACACGGCCATGACGCCGCTGCTCTGGCCGTTTTCGACCGCGATGGGGCGCGACGGCGCGGACATGCCGCGCAGCTGGCTGCCGAACGACGGGCTGGTCAACACGATCTCCGCCCGGTACCCTGAAGGCGCGCCGCACACAGACTTTGTGCCCGGCCAGACGCCGGAGCGCGGCGTGTGGCAGGTGCTGCCGGTCGAGAATCTCGACCACCTGGCCGCGATCGGCGGCGTGATGAACAACGGCGTCGTGCGCACACGCCTGTTTTACCGCCGGGTCATGGCGCTGCTCGACGCGGCCGCCGCGGCCGGCGCCAACTCTTGATCCCCGCCCGGGACCGGGCATACGATACCGCAAAGTGCACAAGATAAGATAAGGAGTGTATGGATTATGGATTCTATTGAAAGCTATCTGCGCAAGCTGATCGTCGCCTCCGTGGGCGCGGCCGACCTCGGCTGCGAAAAGCTCGGCAAGCTGCTCGACGAGTGCGTCGCGCGCGGCGAAGTGACCGTGGAGAAGGGGCGCGTGCTCAACGAGGAGCTCAAGCGCACCTGCAAGCAGGCCGCCGCCAAGGACGCGGACGAAAAGCCCGCCGTGGACGTGGACGCCATGAGCGCCGACGAGCGCGAGGCGCTGCTGCAAAAGCTGCTGGCCAAGAAGGAAGCAGACTGATGGCCGGCCCCGCCGCGCAGCTCGACGAAGCCAAGCGCTTCGCCGAGATCGTCGCCATACTGCAAAAGCATCACCTCGTTCAGGGGCTGACGCCGGAGAAGGTGCGCGATATTTTCGTGGACCTCGGGCCAACGTTTGTCAAATTCGGACAAATTCTGTCCATGCGTTCGGACATTCTGCCCAAAGAATACTGCCTCGCGCTCGAGACGCTGCGCACGGACGTGACGCCCATGCCGCTGACCGAGGTGGAGCGCATCCTCACGCAGGCCTACGCCCGCCCGTGGCAGGAGGTCTTTTCGGACATCGGCATCCGGCCGCTCGGCTCGGCCTCGATCGCGCAGGTGCACGCAGCGACCCTGACCGACGGTCAGCGCGTCGTCGTGAAGGTGCAGCGCCCCGACCTGTATGAGATCATGAGCCGCGACGTGCGCCTGCTCAAGCGCGCCGCCGTGCTGCTCAAATACACGCCGCTCGCGAGCGCGCTGGACTTTCACGCCGTACTCGACGAGATCTGGCGCACCGTGCAGGAGGAGCTCGACTTCACGATCGAGGCGGACAACATCGCCGAGTTCAAGCGGCTCAACGACGGCGTGGCCTACGCCGACTGCCCGGCCACGTACCCAAAGTGGTGCACGAAGAACGTGCTCGTCATGCAATACATCGGTGGTCACCAGATCGACGACGCCGCCGGTCTGCGCGCCGACGGCTATGACCTCAACGAAATCGCCGTCAAGCTCGTGCACAACTATATCCGCCAGATCACGGTCTACCGCTTCTTCCACGCCGATCCGCACCCCGGCAACATCCGCGTGCAGGACGGGAAGATCGTCTGGCTCGACCTCGGCATGATGGGGCGCATCAGCCCGCGCGAGGCGGAGCTGTATCTGGGCATCATCCGCACGATCTATGAGCAGGACGTGCCCGCGCTCACGGACACGCTGCTCTCGCTCGGCCAATATACGCGCATGCCCGACCGGCAGGCGCTCGCCGAGCGCATCGGCATCTTCCTGCACAAGTATGAGGCCATGCCGATGGCCGACATGGACATGGGCGTGCTGGTGGACGAGTTCGTGCAGATCCTCAATGAATACGGCGTGTCCGTGCCCGGCTCGCTGACGATGCTCGGGCGCAGCCTGCTCGTCATTCAGGGTATGCTCACGAGCGTGTCGCCGGACGCGAATGTCATCGAGATCGTGGCGGAGTATGTCAAAAACACCGCCCTGAGCCGCGAGCACATTGAAAAGAAGGTCAAAACGCTTGCGCAGCAGCTCGCCCGCTCCGGCGAGAAGCTCACGGTGCTGCCGGCGCAGCTGTCGGAGTTTTTCGGCAAGGCCAACGCCGGACAGCTGACCGTGAACGTGAAAAAGTCGTGGTCGGATGCGGCGCGTGCCGCGCACTCGAAGCTGCTGAACCGGCTCATCTTCGCGCTGCTGGACTGCTCGCTGCTGTTTTGCGCGGCCATCACGTGTCTCGCCCCGCTGCCGCGGGTGCTGGGGCTGCCGTGGCCGGCGCTGGTGTTTTTCGCCGCCGCCATCGCCATGACGCTCGCGCTCTTTGACCGCCGCCGCTGGGCGGTGTGAGAGGCCTGAATACAGAAAAAAAGACCGCCTGATGGCGGTCTTTTTGCGCTTTAGACGTCCAAAAGCTCCACGTCGTGCGTCAGCACGTCCGTGTATTGCAGCGTATGCCGCCGCAGCTGCCCGGACGTGGTCTCCTCGATTTGAAAAATATGCGGATAAACGCCCGCGATCCGCACCGGAACATTGTGCAGCTGCAGCCGCGGCTGCCGAAGCGAAACGTTGACGCGGATGCCGGGATCGCTGCGGTATCGCTCCGTGATACGCTGCCGGATCTGCTCGAGCTCATATCGTTCACTCATCCATACCCACGCTTTCTATCACAAACCCGCCTGATCGGATCAGGCGGGTTTGAATTCAGGTCCAATATTCGCTGACATCGGCTCGATCGTTATACTGCTTGCGGACGCGGACAAGCACAGAACCGTCGACCTGCTCCGCCTCCTCGGTGATCTGATACCGGATGCGGCTTCTGTCCATCGTCGCCTTATAGCGGGTCACTTCGTCATGGTTGATCTTGAGCTGCTGCTCACGGGTCAGACCGCAATCATCCTTCTGCGCAAACACCAGCGTCTGCAGGATGCACGCCGCCTTTACACGCTTCATTCCTTTCACCTCCCTCAGCGCCCGCCCGGTCAGAACGGATGCCCTTTTTCAGAGAGATGATCAGTGAACAAACAGCCTGTGCGCGCCAGTCTGCCGCCAACGCCCACTGCACCGGATGCACTCCCGTGATGCCTCGGATATGTTTATATTTTAGCAGATTTTCAAAACTATTTCAAATGATTTTTCTTCGATAGTAGTTGTTTTTAATACAGCTCTGCGATAATATCCGCGCACTTATCAATTCCAAGCACACCGCTGTCGAGCGTCAGGTGATAATTCTGCGCATAGCCCCACTTCATGTTGGTGTAGAAGCGGTGATACGCCGCCCGGCGCTTGTCCTTATCCCGCAGGCGCTCCTCCGGGGACTGCTCCCGCTCGCCGTAGACCTCCACGATGCGCTTGGCGCGGAACGTCATGTCCGCATGGATAAAGACCTGCAGACAGTCGGCCGTGTCCTGCAGGATGTAGTCTGCGCAGCGGCCCACGATGACGCAGGGGCCTTTTGCGGCAAGGTCCGTAATGACCTTGTACTGGTGCTCCCAGAGGATGTCCTCGTTGGTCGGTCCGAGCATCCGGTTGGAAAAGGCGGAGGACAGGAAGCCGCCGGGGGCGTACTCTCCCGCCTCCTGCACATAGTCCGGCGTGAAGCCGGTCTCCTGCGCCATCGCCTGAATGATCTCGGCGTCATAGCAGGGAATGCCCAGCTTTTCCGCCGTCTTTTTGCCGATGGTGCGCCCGCCGCTGCCAAATTCGCGGCTGATGGTAATCACTCTGTTTTTCATGCGTTCTGTACTCCTTCCACATTCCATTCCCGATAGGTTTTCATGATGATGATCGCCGAGATAACAAAGGTCAGAATGTCTGACACCGGCATGGAATACAGCACGCCGTCCAGACCGAAGAACACCGGCAGCAGCAGGGCAAAGCCCACGCCGAACACCACCTCACGGAACATGGACAGCAGCGTGGAGGCCAGTGCCTTGCCCA
>ERZ1673738.2415-NODE-2415-length-24047-cov-21.420265_pt1 | contig 24047 bp, 20 predicted proteins | sample MGYA00580198_ERZ1673738 | MGnify/ENA primary metagenome ERZ1673738 (study PRJEB41218, sample SAMN15661784) | gut metagenome | host: Homo sapiens | place: Canada: London | collected 2015-08-20/2019-03-30 | study: EMG produced TPA metagenomics assembly of...
CAGCTAACAGTTGATAAGTAAATTAGTTCCTTATCACTGTTAAGCCAACGGTTTCAAGGCTTTTTCTTTTGCCTAAAACGGCGTTTTGTTCTACGTTTGTTCCACTATGCCTTTTTCTTTCTGAAATTGACCGGGAGCGCTGCTGCAAGACCGGCACTTGCTTCAGTCTGTGCAGTCTCGAAGGCGTGGGAATAGATGTTCAGCGTGGCCGATGTCTGAGAGTGGCCGAGCGCGGCAGAAACGGTGCGCACATCGGTGTGATTGGCGATGAGCAGCGAGGCATTGAGATGTCGAAACTGATGGATGCCGTACCACGGCAGGCCGTGACGTTCGCAAAGCTCTTTTCCCCAGTCATAGAAATCGCCGAGGCGTGCCGGCGATCCGTCGAGCTTGGTAAAGAGTCGGCCGCTCTCGTGCCATTGGTCACCCAGCTCCATACGCCGCATGGATTGCTCTGCCCGTAGCGCCTTCACCATGTCGAAGATCCATCCACACAGGGAGTTTCAGGGAGCGATGAGAGCGTGCTGTCTTTGGCGGGCCTGTGAATATTCCATGCGCTGGATCGTAGAGGGAGACGCGCTCGACCGTGACAACGTTGGTTGTGAAGTTGAAATCTCGGAACTCGAAGCCGAGCAGCTCCTCGCGGCGGTATCCGCCGAAGATTGCCAGCACGAAAAAGACCACATAGCGCAGCGGCTCACCGTCAAGCGCGTCGAGGAACGCTTGTGTCTCTTCTATGGTGAAGATCTTCTTCTCACTCTCCTGGCGCTCCGGGAGCACAATACGCGAACAGGGATTCTCTTTGGCCACGCCCATCCGCAAGGCATAGGCGAACACGCTGGAGACGAACGAGAGGTAATTTCGGATGGATTTAGGGTGGAGGCCCTTGGTGGCGTCTTTCTCATTTGCTCCCGGCTCAGACAGACCGGAGATAAACTTCTGAAGCTGCCGCGCGGTGATCTTGTCCATGTAGAGATGTCCCAGAGCCGGATAAGCTAACGCAGAAATCTTCTGCCAGCTTCACCTATATTGCAATACAAATTCAACCGTGTATTCATCAACAACTTTAGCCTCTTTTACCGCAGAAAAGAGATAGCCAAAGCCTTCGCCAAGTGTAAGCATACGTGTCATCGTATTGAGCGAAAGCTGACCCGCACAGAAAATACGGTGACCGCGCTCTGCTGAAGGTTGATCTTACGGCTCATTGCTCGTGCTTGGCGAGGTATTGTCAATAATTTCCCATTTTTCGGTTTTCGGGTCCTGAACCAAATAGAAATACTGTTCCGTGTAACCGTCGTCCAGAAAGGTTTTTGTATGGTCGTACTCCACATAGTATTTTGCCGAAACCACGACAAAATGCTCGGATAGATATTCGTCCGTCCAGCCTCTTGATCCGGCGAGCTCGCTGCCGGCGTACATCCGGACAACACGCTCGGTTTCGCTTTCGTCCACGTTGATCGCCTCGATGCGCACGCAGATCGTATACACCTTGTCGGCCTGCCCCTCGATCGCACTTTGGACGGTTTGCGTCGGATCGGCGGATGGCTTTTGAAACCACCGGTCAAACAGCCCAAGCTCATGCGCCGTAAAACCGCAAAGTGCCAATACGGCAACGATGGCGGCGATCAGTAGGACGAGCTTTTTGGGGCTTGCCTTCGATGTGTACGGGCGTTTGTAGGAGAGGGCCTCCGCGACATATCGGTCATCCAGCTCGCTCATGGCTTCGGCAAACTGTCTTGCATTCATATAAACACCTCTCGTTCGATCAGATATTGTCTCAGCTTTTCGCGGATGCGGGTCAGCCGGACGGAGACATTTTTCTCTGTAAGCCCCATAAACCCGGCGATGTCCCTGCAGCTGTCGGAAAACCAATAGCGGCGCATAAAGAGAACGCGGTTTTCGACGGTCAGCGTGTCCAAAAATCTTTCGATGATATGAGCTAACTCTACGGCCTCGATTTCGGCTTCCACTGCGTTGGTGGCTGCTATGCAGGCTTCGATCTCCTCCATAGCAATTGTATAGTGACGGCTTCGTTTGGCTGCTTCTTTTCTGTGATAGAGGTTCAAGGAAATGTTCCGGACGATTTTACAGATGTAGGTCAGCAGCGGGTCGGGCTTCACCGGCGGGATCGCGTTCCATGCGCCTAAGTAAGCGTCATTGACGCATTCCTCCGCGTCCTGCCGGTCGTTCACAATGTTGTATGATAATTTGCGGCAGGCTTTACCGTATTTTATATCCAACTCTCGTATGCCCTGCTCTGAACGCTCAAAGAATAATTCGATGATTCCTGCATCTTCCATCACTTGTACCGCCTCCTTTCCGGCTTCACCTGTATATTACGACTTTGACCGCAAATACTACATGATTTTCAAGGCTTTTCCGAAAATTATAGCAGAATTTTGAGAGCGCCTCTACCCATGCCGCTTACGCTGCTTTTCCGCCGCTTCGCTTGCCGAATTGCGGCGTCTGCCGTTTGGCGGTGCGGCTGCTCCGACAAGCGGGGCTTCGTACAAAAAAGAGACGAGGCGGCCGGATGGCTGCTTCGTCTCCTGACGTTTTGTCGGGGCGCGATGGCGCCTGTATTGCCGCCGCTCCTCCCAAACATACTCCGTCCCTGAATACAAGCTCTGCGCCGCAGGCTACGGCTCCGAGAACCGCTCGTTCTCCGGCTCCGCCGCGTCGGCGGCGCGGCGCTCCGTTTCCGCAAGGGCGGCGCGATGACCGGTGAGCGCCGCAAAGGGCGCGAACTGCGCCGCGCGGTCGCGCATGGGCATCCGCGGATGCGTCTGCGGCTCGGGATGCGGCAGGTCGATGATATCGTCGTATTTTCCGCTCATGCCTTGTGTCCTCCGATCTGGCGGTTCCGCTCGCGCGCGGTCGCCCCGTCAAGGTAGCTGCCGCCGCTGAGGATGGCGTTTTTGCCGTACTTCTTCTTGATGCCCAGCAGGGCCTCCTGGATCCGGCGTTCCCGCTCCTGCTTGACTTCCTCCTCCCGAAGCTGCCGCTCCCGCGCCGCGGGATCGTCAAAGAGGCTGAACTGTACCGGCTGCTCCGGCTCGCGCAGGATATCCTCCTCGCGCATGAGCCGGTTGGCGGTGACGGTCAGACGGCGGACCGTCAGCTTCGGGTCGGCCTTTTCGTCATAGATGCCGAGCACGGCGTCCACGATGCGGCGCACCGAGGATGTTTTCTGCCCCAGCGTCGCTGTGCCGTGCGCGTGCTTCGGAATTTTTCGGCCGTAAGGGTCGAGCACCGTCTCGCCGCGGTAGCTGCCGCTTGCCGTGTTTTCAATGTCGTATCCGACCGTCAGCGTGAGCTGGTCGGTCACGATCCGCTTTTCCAGCAGCTCCAGCGCGACCGCCTCGGCCATCTCCCGCACGACGAGCCGCGCCTTGTCATAGGGATAGGGGCATTGCAGCACCTGACCGGAGCTGATGCTGTTCGTTTCCGGCCGGTAGGCCTTGATGTCCGCCATGCGGCACGGCTCCCAGCCCCAGGCGTGGTCGATGAGCAGCTCGGCATTGACGCCGAAGAGCTTGTAGAGAAGTCCCTCGTTATAATACTCGTTCGGCTTCCCGATGGAGCAGCGCGCGACGTCGCCCATCGTATACAGCCCGTGCTCCTCCAGCTTTTTCGCGTAGCCGCGGCCCACGCGCCAGAAGTCCGTCAGCGGACGGTGCTCCCAAAGCAGCGCGCGGTAGCTCCGCTCGTCAAGCTGCGCGATGCGCACGCCGTTCTCGTCCGGCGGAACGCGCTTGGCCATCATGTCCATGGCCACCTTGCAGAGATAGAGATTGCTGCCGATACCTGCCGTCGCCGTGATGCCCGTCGTGTGCAGCACGTCGAGGATCATGGCCCTCGCCAGCTCGCGAGCGGTCGTGCGGTAGGTCTCCAGATAGCCGGTAACGTCCATCAGCACCTCGTCGATGGAGTAGGTGTGGATATCCTCGGGCGAGACGTACTTGAGATAGATGCCGTAGATCTGCATACTGACCTCGATGTATTTCGCCATGCGCGGCGGCGCCACCAGATAGTCGACCGCGAGGGACGCGTCGGCCTTCAGCGTGAGGTCGTCCGCGCTCTTTCCGGTCAGCCGCCCGCCCGGCGCGCGGCGCTGCCGTTCGGCGTTGACCTGCCGCACGCGCTCGACTACCTCGAAGAGCCGCGCACGGCCCGGGATGCCGTAGGCCTTCAGCGCCGGCGACACCGCGAGGCAGATGGTCTTTTCCGTGCGGCTCGGGTCTGCCACCACAAGGTTCGTCTGCATCGGGTCCAGGCCGCGCTCCATGCACTCCACGGACGCGTAATACGACTTGAGATCAATGGCGATATAGGTCCGCTCGTTTTGCGGCATGGCGCAGCCCTCCCCTCTGTCGGACAGTATACCACAACGTTTAAATTAGAACAAGAGTTTTATTTTGTAATATTTTAGCGCCGGAAGTATCGTTCAGCGGGTGAGGGCGTCGAGCTCATCGACCAGCTCGCCGAACATGGCGAGCGCGGCGTCGACCGGCGCGGGGGTGCTCATATCCACGCCCGCGAGCTTCAGAAGCGAGATAGGGTCGGTGCTGCTGCCGCCGGAAAGGAAGCGCTTGTAGTCCGCAACGGCAGGCTCGCCCTCGCGCAGGATGCGATCAGCCAGAGCGACCGCGGCGGAGAAGCCGGTGGCGTACTGGAACACATAGTAATTGTAATAGAAGTGCGGGATGCGCGCCCACTCGAGCGCGATCTGCGCGTCGCTCACCATGTCGGGGCCGAAGTAGAGGCGGTTGAGCGCGAGGTATTTTTCGTCCAGCGCGTCAGCGGTCAGCGTCTCGCCGCGCTCTGCCATGCGTCCCAGCTCGCGCTCGAACTCGGCAAACATCGTCTGACGGTAGACCGTGCCCTTGAACTGGTCAAGGAAATGATTGATGAGGTAGGCCCGCTCGCGCCTGTCGGTGCTCTTGCGCAGCAGATGCCGCATGAGCAGCACCTCGTTGCAGGTCGAGGCGACCTCGGCGACGAAGATGACGTAGTCGCTCGTGCAGACGGGCTGATGCTTGCAGCTCAGATAGCTGTGCATGGCGTGGCCCATCTCGTGCGCGATGGTGAACTGGCTGTCGAGGTCGTCGGTCTGATTGAGCAGAACATAGGGGTGCGGGCGCGCGATGCCGGAGGAGTACGCGCCGCCGCGCTTGCCGACGTTGGGATACACGTCGAGCCAGCGATGGTCGAAGCCCTCGCGCAGCATGGCGGTATAATCCTCGCCGAGCACGGCGAGCGCGTCGAGCACGGTGGCCTTCGCCTGCTCAAAGGGGATCTCCTCCGCCACGTCGGGGACGATGGGCGTATAGACGTCGTACATATGCAGCTCGTCCACGCCGAGCAGACGGCGGCGCAGGGCGACATAGCGGTACATCTTGTCGAGGTTCGCGTGGACGCTCTCGATGAGACTGTCGTAAACGCTCACCGGCACCTCGGTCGCGTCGAGCGCGGCGTCGAGTGTGGAGGGGTACCTGCGCGCGTTCGCAAAAAAGCGGAGCTGCTTGAACTGCGCGTCAAGCGTCGCGGCGAGCGTATTGCGATAGCCGCCGAGCGTGGCGTAGTAGGTCTCAAACGCATTGCGGCGCAGCGTGCGGTCGCCGCTCTGGAGCAGGGGAACAAAGGTCGCATCGGTCAGCGGCTGCTCCGCGCCCGCGCCGTCGGTCACGGCGGGAAAGCGGAGGTCGGCGTTGTGGAACACGCCGAAAATGGCGTCGGGGCCGTCGGCCATCTCGCCGGCACTCGCCAGCAGCGCCTCGCACTCCGGGGAGAGGATGTGCGCCCTGCGGCGGCGGACCCGCTCGATGGGACGGCGATAGGTCGCCAGCTCCGGCTGCTCGGCGTAGAAGCGTGTGAGCGTTTCATCGCTGAGTGCAAGCAGCTCGCTCGCGGCGAACGCGCCCGCGCCGGAGAGCGTGACGGAAAGGCTCAGCGCCTTGCCGCGCAGGTCCTGATAAAAGCCGTTCGAGGTATCCTCGTCCGCCTTGCAGTTGGCGTAGCCGTAGAGCCGGCCGACGCGGACGTTCAGCTCATCGTCGAGCCGGAAATAGGCCAGCAGCGTCTCTGCGCTCTCACCGAGGCGGCCCTGATAGGCGGCGACTGCTTCGGCATAGGGCTTGAGCGCCTCGTACTCGGCCCTCCACGCCTCGTCTGAGGGGAAGATGTCGGTGAGATCCCAGGTAAACTCGGCAGCGACCTCGCTGCGCTTGCGAATCGGCTTAGACATAAAATAACCTCCGTCGGGGAAAATTTCTTGTCCCTATTATGTGCAAAAAAGCCGCGGCGCGCAAGCCTTTTTTGGCGCACGCCGCGGCAAATTTCGTTTTCGCTTACCGCAGCCCGGCGGTGAATCGGATCCCGTCGCCGCGATCCGGATGCGTTTTCCGGAAAACGCTTGACTTTTACGCATCAAAGCTTTAGAATAGCAAAGCCACGGCCGCTGCGGGTCGGGGCTTTGCTATGATTACGGAAGGAAGCGGGCCGCCTTGCCGGGATGCGGACGGCCCAAGGGGAGAACACCATGAAGCACACGAAAAACACAAAGAGCTTTGCCAGCCGCTGGGGCTTTATTCTGGCCTCGGTCGGCTCGGCGGTCGGCATGGCAAACGTATGGGGCTTTCCCAACAAGATGGGCAGCAACGGCGGCGGGGCCTTCCTGCTGATCTACCTGCTGTTCGTGTTCATTTTCAGCTACGTCGGCCTGCCGGCGGAGTTTGCGATGGGCCGCCGCGCGGCGACCGGCACGCTGGGTGCCTATGAAAATGCCTGGGCCACGCGCGGCAGGAGCGCGGGCAAGGCCGGCGGACTGCTCGGCTGGCTGCCGCTGGCGGGCTCCATGTGCATCGCCATCGGCTACGCCGTCATTGTGACCTACATTCTCAAGGCGCTGGCGGACTCCCTTCTCGGTACGCTCATGACGGCGGACACCGCCGCGTGGTTCGGAGCCTTCTCCGGCACGCCCTACTCGGTCATTCCCTATCACATCGTCGTGGTCGTCGGCACGCTGCTGACGCTCTTCCTCGGCGCACACAGCATCGAAAAGACCAACAAGGTCATGATGCCGCTCTTTTTCCTCATCTTCCTCGTTCTGGCGGTGCGCGTGGCGCTGCTGCCGAACGCGGCGGAGGGATATCTTTTCATGCTCACCCCGCGCTGGGAGGCTCTGACCGACCCGATGATCTGGATCTGGGCGATGGGGCAGGCGTTCTTCTCGCTGTCCGTCACCGGCAGCGGTATGATCGTCTACGGCGCATACCTCTCCAAGGACGAGGACGTGGTGGACGTCGCGCAGCATACGGCGCTCTTTGACACCATTGCCGCCGTGGTCGCGGCACTGGTCATTATCCCCGCCTGCTTCTCCTACGGACTGGACGTCGGCGCGGGCCCGAGCCTGCTGTTCGTCACGCTGCCGACCATCCTGCAGGATATCCCGCTCGGCCGCCTGTTCGCCATCATTCTCTACGTTGCGATGATCTTCGCGGGCGTCAGCTCGCTGCAGAATATGTTCGAGGCCGTCGCGGAATCCCTGATGCACAAGTTCCCCAGGCTCAGCCGCACGGCGGTGCTGGTGATCCTGTGCGTGGTGTGCCTCGGCTTCGGCATCGGCATGGAGACCATCGACAAGTGGGGCCCGTGGATGGACCTCGTCTCCATTTACATCATTCCCATCGGCGCGACGCTCGGTGCGATCTCCTGGTTCTATGTGATGAAGAAGGACGAGCTGCTCGACGCCGTCAACACCGGCAGCGGCAAGCTGCGCGGAAACCTCTGGTACAGCGTGGGACGCTACGTCTATGTCCCGCTGGCTGTGATCCTCTGCTGCGTGGCGCTGTTCATGCACGTCGCGTTCTGAAAAGTGAAAAGGGGAGCTCCCATACGTTTCGTATGGGAGCTCCCCTTTTGCCGGTATCGCGCCTTACTGTCCGCCGACCATCACGCCGACGTTGCCGTAGAGCAGGATGCGGACAAGGCCGCAGAGGAAGAGGTGCGCGGGATAGTAGAGATAGAAAAGATATTTCATGCCCCGGCCCGCGCCGCGTGTGCCGTTGTAGCGTTTGAGCAGCGGAATGGTCAGCCCGGCGAAGAGCTGAAGTATACCGTAGACGGGGTCGATGAAGAGCGCGTAGATCAGCGCGTACATCGCGACCCAGAGCATCATGCGCGTCATCTGGCGGCGGAAGTCGCCGCGGTTCTGCCCGATCTCCAGAATGGCAAGCACGGCGATGCTGCTCCAGTCGCCCGGGAAGGCGAGAAGCGTAAGGGCGACCACGGCAAGCGTCTTTTGCCATTGCGTGAGCTCGGGCCGCTCCACCGTGTAGAGGCCGACGACGCCGAGAAACAGCGGCCACATCACGCTGGTCTGGTTGAATACGCCGGTTTTGAGCGGGACAAAGGGGATGCCGAAGGCAAAATTGTAGGCGAAGTGCCCGATGACGGCAAAGAGCAGCAGCCGTCCGGCGTACTTTTTCAGATCGCGGGTGTAGTGGTAGCCCTCGGCCACCATGAACCAGAAGATCGGCGCGGCCATGCGGCCGATGATGTGCAGCAGCAATATCCACCAGTCCCGCGGATAATCCGGCCAGATCACACTGGTGAAGTGGTCGACCGTCATGGCAAGCATGGCGAAGAGCTTGAGCTGATTGCCGCTCAACCCTTTATTGGTCTGTTCCATTTTCTCTCCTTCGCGGGCATTGCCGCATCCCAATAGGCTGCTTACAGTGTAGCAGAAGCCGCCGCTCTTTGCAAGAGCGCGCACAGCGTTGATTTGCTTCAGGATTATTTTTGAACACTTGACAAAAATGAGAAAGGGCTCTACAATATCGTTCTCTGCGGCGAAGGGAAGAACGCCGCGGAGCATTTAAACGATCCAAGCATCCAAAGGAGAGATGACATGATGAAATTCCAAAAACGATTTGTGCCGCTGCTGCTCGCACTGGTGCTGGCGCTCGGCACGCCGCCCGTGCAGGCGGCGGCGCTCACGCGCGGCGAGGCCGCGCAGGCGCTGCTCTCCGCCGCGCAGGACTATAACCCCGGCGTGCAGCGGTCCGACATTCTCAAGGGCTATCCCGACGGCAGCCTTGCGCTCGACGGCACGCTGACACGCGCACAGGCGCTGGTGATGCTCACGCGCGCCTTCGGCGGCTTTGCCGTCCCTGTGGGGGACAACGCCCGCATGGCGCTGCCCGCAGGCAGCCTGACGAATGTTCCCGCATGGGCGGCGGAGGAGCTTTCCCCCGTTCTCGCCGCCGGCCTTGCGGACGGCGACGAGAACGAGGCTATGAGCGCCGAAGCACTCTCGACGCTGCTCCGCCGCGCCTACGCCGCCAAGGGCACGAACCTCAAGGACGACTACTACGCCGCCGTCAACAAGAGCTGGCTGGACGGCTCCGACATTCCCGCGGGCCTGTCCATCAACGGTCCGTTCTACGGCCTGAGCCTGACGGTCAACGAGCAGATCGCGGCGCTTATCCGCGAGATCGACGCGCATGAGCAGACTCCCGGCACCGCCGAGGCGAAGATCAAGGCGCTCTACGACTGCGTGATGGACGCCGAGGGCCGCGAGAGGGCCGGCGTCGCGCCCATTCAGAAGTACCTTGATGCCATCGAAAACGCCAAAACGCTCGACGAGCTGGTGAGCGTCGATGCGCAGATGCAGAAGGAGCTGGGGCTGTCCATGCTCCTCGGCTTCGGCCTGACGACCGACCTCGCGGATTCGAGCCGCAGGATCGCCGCGTTCTCGCTCATCGGCGCGGGTATGGACAAGGACTTCTACGTCAACGGCGCCGATGCGCAAAGGAGCGCCTACACCACATATCTCACATCGCTGCTGACGCTCTCCGGCCTTGGCGCGGACGAGGCGGCGCAGCGCGTCGCGGCGTTCTATGACGCCGAGGCGGCGATCTCCGCGGCCTCGCTCGACCCGCAGGACTACAGCAACGTGGACAAGACCTACAACCTCTTCACGCTCGGCGAGCTCAAGGCGCTGCTGCCGAACGTGGACCTTGACGCCGTTCTTGCCGCCAGCGGCATTGAAAACGCGGAGCGGATCATGGTCAGCGACGTCGGCGCGCTGAAGGCAGCCGCGGCGCTCTACGACGACGCCCACCTTGCCCTGCTCAAGACCGCGGCGCGTCTGGCGCTGCTGCAAAGCGTGGCCACATCGCTCAATCAGGGATTTATGGACGCGTACTTCGACTTCGTGCTGGCCTACTACGGCGTAGATGCCCGCCAGAGCAATGAGCAGATCGCGGCGCAGCAGGTGCAGGCGCTTCTGGCGGATTACCTCAGCCGCGCCTATGTGGACGAATACTTCTCCGCCAAAGCCAAGGCCGACGTGGAGGAGATGATTGGCGAGTTCATCGCCATCTACAAGGAGCGCATTCTGGCGCAGGACTGGATGAGCGCCGAAACCAAGGCCAAGGCCGTGAAGAAGCTCGACACCATGGGCGTCAAGGTCGGCTATCCCGACAGCTGGGAAAGCTGTCTTGACCGCGCGGAGATCAAGTCCCCCGCCGAGGGCGGCTCCTTCTTCTCCAACGTCATCGCCATTCAGATGGCGATGAAGCAGGATGTCCTCGCCCACCAGAACGACGCGCCGGACAAGAGCGAATGGATCATGACGCCCTTTACGGTCAACGCCTGCTACAATCCCAGCGCCAACGACATCACCTTCCCCGCCGCCATTCTGCAATCGCCGCTTTACGACGTGAACGCCAGCCGGGAGGAGAATCTCGGCGGCATCGGCTACATCATTGCCCACGAGATCACCCACGCCTTTGACAACAACGGCGCGAAGTTCGACGAGAACGGCAGCGCCGCCGACTGGTGGACGGCGGAGGACTACGCCGCCTTCCGGCAGAAGTGTCAGGCTGTGGCCGAATGGTACGACGGGCAGGAGGCCTATCCCGGCATCGCGTGCAGCGGCGCGCTGACCATTTCCGAAAACGTGGCCGACCTCGGCGCGGCAAAGTGCATCGTCGCGGCGGCGAAGAAGCTCGACCACCCCGACCTCGACAAGCTCTTCCGCGCCGTCGCGAACACCTGGGCGTCCACGACCTCGCGGCAGATGCGCGAGTATCTGGCCGTGACCGACGTCCACGCCCCGGATAAGCTGCGCTGCAACCGCGTACTGCAGACGCTGCCGGAATTCTACACGACCTATGGTATACGGCCCGGCGACGGGATGTGGACCGCACCGGAGACGCGCGTGAGCGTTTGGTAACAAAACGTCCGAAAAGCAGCCCTTCTCTCGCACCTGCATATTTTTCGGCAAAACGACAAAATATCTTTCTTGACAAAAGCACGCTGCCTGTGTTACCTTAAAAAGGTAAGTGGATAAAGTGATCGGATGATGGGTCACGGGAGAGACCGCGGAATATCTGCCGCGGCGCCGAAGGGGAACGCAGAAGCTCTCAGGCAAAAGGACCGGACTCGGACGACGCTCCGAAAAGTGCGGCTTGCCGCACGCCGAAGGTGCAACCTGCAGGATGCGATATGCTGTGTCAGGGAAACTCTCAGGTCATAAAACGGAGGCACAAAGTTCCAAGGGGGACTTTGTGCCTTTTTTCTATGCCATATTTTAATCATTTTTATACTATCGTTCAAAAATGATAATAGAGGAGGAAACAGCTTATGGAAAGGAAAACACCCCTGTATCAGACCCATGTGGACGCGGGCGGAAAGATCGTTGAGTTCGGCGGCTTTCTGATGCCCGTGCAGTATCCCACCGGTGTGCTCGCCGAGCACATGGCCGTGCGGCAGAAGGCGGGACTCTTTGACGTGTCGCACATGGGCGAGCTGCGGCTCAAGGGCCCCGACGCGGTCGCGAACGTGCAGAAGCTCATCACCGCGGATATCTCCGCCATGCAGGACGGCGACATCAAGTACGCCATGTTCTGCAACGACGCGGGCGGCATTATTGACGATTTCATCGTTTACCGCTGTGCCGCCGACGACTACTGGCTGGTCGTCAACGCGGGCAACCGCGACAAGGATGCCGCGTGGGTCGAGAGCCATCTGTTCGGCGACGTGGACTACCGCGACGAGGGTGACGACTGGGGACAGGTCGCGCTGCAAGGACCAACGTCCGGCGACATTCTCAAAAAGCTCTGCGCGGAGCAGTACATTCCCGCGAAGTATTACACCTTTATCGACAACGTTCCGCTCGACCTCGGCAGCCGCACCATTCACGCTCTCGTTTCCCAGACGGGCTATACCGGCGAATACGGCTTTGAGCTCTACTGCAGGGCCGAGGACACCGTTGACCTCTGGCACGCCCTGCTCGCCGCGGGCGAGGAGTACGGCCTGATCCCCTGCGGACTCGGCGCGCGCGACACGCTGCGGCTCGAAGCCTCCATGCCGCTCTACGGCCACGAGATGAACGAGGAGATCACGCCGAAGATGGCGGGCCTTCCCTGCAAGCTGACCGGCAAGGACTTCATCGGCCGCGACGCGCTCGTCGCGCTCGGTGCGCCGAAGTTAAAGCGCATCGGCATGAAGGTCGTCGGACGCGGCATCGTGCGCGAGCACTGCGACCTCTATACGATGGAGGGCGAGAAGCTCGGCTGGACGTCCTCCGGCACATTCGCGCCGTTTATCGGCTGCGGCGTCGCGATGGGCTACATCCCCGCCGGGCAGATCGAGATCGGCAAGCACTTGAACGCCGATGTGCGCGGGCGCATGGTCGAGCTGGAGATCGTGCCCATGCCGTTCTATAAGCTGGACAAGTAAGCATACATACTACCACAACGATTTCTACAACAAAAATTTGAGGAGGACAACACAATGAATTTTCCTGCTGAGCTAAAGTATTCCAAGTCCCACGAGTGGGTCAGGATGGACGGCGAGATCGCCGTCGTCGGCATCTCCGATTTTGCACAGGACGCGCTGGGCGATGTGGTGTTTATCAACCTGCCCACCGAGGGCGACGCGGTCACCGCAGGCGAGAGCTTCGGCGATGTTGAATCCGTCAAGGCGGTCTCCGACATCATTTCCCCCGTCAGCGGCACCATCTGCGCGGTCAACGAGGCGCTGGCCGACGCGCCCGAAACGCTCAACTCCGATCCCTACGGCGCGTGGATCATCAAGGTCGAGGGCATCGGCGGCACCGAGGAGCTGCTCGACGCGGCGGCTTATGAGGCGCATTGCGCCGAGGAGGGCTGATGGGCTCTTATGTTCCGACCACCGCGGCGGAACGGGAGGAAATGCTTGCTGCCATCGGGGTCAAAAGCCTTGAGGACCTGTATCAGGCGGTCCCGCAGGGGATGCTGCTGAACGGGACGCTCAACATCCCCGAGGGCATGAGCGAGCTGGAGGTACGCGAGGCCGTCACCGCCATGGCGGAGAAGAACAAGGTCTACAAGACCGTTCTGCGCGGCGCGGGCGCCTACCGCCACTTCATTCCCGCCGTTGTGAAGTCCATCACCTCCCGCGAGGAGCTGGTCACCTGCTACACGCCCTATCAGGCGGAGATCAGTCAGGGCGTGCTGCAAGGCACGTTCGAGTTCCAGACTATGATCTGCGAACTGACGGGCATGGACGTTGCCAACGCCTCCCACTACGACGGCGCGACCGCCGCCGCCGAGACCATCCCCATGTGCCGCGACCGCAAGCGCATGAAGGCGTATGTCTCCGCCTGCGCGAATCCGCAGGTCATCGAGGTCATGCAGACCTACTGCTTCGCCTCGAACACCGAGCTGACTGTCGTTCCCGCAAAGGATGGCAGAACCGATCTCGACGCGCTCAAGGCCGCGCTCGGCGAGGACGCCGCGTGCTTCTACCTCCAGCAGCCGAACTACTTCGGGCAGATCGAAGACGCAAGAGCCATCGGCGAGCTTGTCCATGCTGCGGGCGCGAAGTTCGTCATGGGCGTGAACCCCATCGCCTGTGCTCTTTTGCCAACTCCACGTGAGATGGGCGCTGACATCGCCGTGGGCGACGGTCAGCCCCTCGGGCTCGACACCGCCTTCGGCGGCCCCTACCTCGGCTTTATGGCGACGACCGCCGCCATGACGCGCAAGCTTCCCGGCCGCATCGTCGGTCAGACGAAGGACGTAGACGGCAAGACCGGCTATGTGCTCACGCTCTCCGCGCGGGAGCAGCACATCCGCCGCGAGAAGGCCAGCTCCAACATCTGCTCGAATCAGGCGCTGTGCGCCTTCACCGCGGGCGTTTACATGGCGGCGATGGGCGAAGCGGGCATGAAGCAGTGCGCACGGCTCTGCACTTCAAAGGCGCACTACTTTGCCGCCGAGCTTGTCAAGGCCGGCTGCAAGCTCAAGTATCAGGGCGAATTCTTCCACGAGTTCGTGACCGAGGTTGAGTGCCCCAACTGCCGCAAAAAGATCCTTGACGCGCTCGACGCGGCGGACATCCTCGGCGGCGCGGAGGTGGACGGCGGCATCCTCTGGTGCGTGACCGAGCTTGTGAGCAAGGCGCAGCTTGACAAAGCCGTTTCCATCGTGAAGGAGGTGCTGAAATGAAGCTGATCTTTGAGCTTGGCACGGAGGGCCGCGGTCTGAGCCTGATGCCTGCGTGCGATGTGCCGGAATACACGCTCCCAGAGGAGCGCACAGCGCCCCTGCGCCTACCCCATGTGAGTGAAAATGAGCTGACGCGCCACTACACGGCGCTTTGCAAGCGCATCCACGGCGTGAACGACGGCTTCTATCCCCTCGGCTCCTGCACGATGAAGTACAACCCCAAAATCGACGAGGACATGGCGGCGCTGCCTGGCTTCACGCAGCTCCACCCGCTCCAGCCGGTCGAAACGGCGCAGGGCGCGCTCGAGGCGCTGCATGTTCTGGGCAGCGAGCTGGGCGAGATCTTCGGCATGGACGCGGTCACGTTCCAGCCTGCCGCGGGCGCACACGGCGAATTCACCGGCGTGCTGCTCATCAAGGCATACCATACCGACCGCGGCGACGCTGCGCGCACGAAGATCATCGTGCCCGACTCCGCCCACGGCACCAACCCCGCCACCGCAGCAATGTGCGGCTATCAGGTGGTGAACATCCCCTCCGGCGCGGACGGCTGCGTCGATCTCGACGCGCTGCGCGCCGCCGTCGGCCCCGACACGGCGGGCTTGATGCTCACGAACCCGAACACGGTCGGCATCTTCGATAAGAACATTCTGGAGATCACGAAGATCGTCCACGACGCGGGCGGATTGTGCTACTACGACGGCGCGAACCTCAACGCCGTCATGGGCGTCGTCCGCCCGGGCGACATGGGCTTCGACTGCATCCACTCGAACCTGCACAAGACCTTCGCCACGCCGCATGGCGGCGGTGGCCCCGGTGCGGGCGCGGTCGGCTGCAAGGGCTTTCTACGCAAGTATATGCCCGGCCCGCTGGTGGTGGAGAAGGACGGCAGGCTTGCCTTCGACTATCCCGAGAAGTCCATCGGCCGCGTAAAGCTGTTCTACGGCAACTTCGACGTCTGCATCAAGGCACTGACCTATGTGCTCACGCTCGGAAGGGCCGGCATCCCCGAGGCCGCGATGAACGCCGTGCTCAACGCCAACTATATGCGCGTAAAGCTCGCGGAGAAGTTCACCATGGCCTACGACGAAATTTGTATGCACGAGTTCGTCATGTCGCTGGTCGATCTGCACAAGGAGACGGGCGTTTCCGCGCTCGACCTTGCCAAGGGAATGCTCGACTACGGTCTGCACCCGCCCACGATGTACTTCCCGCTCATCGTCCACGAGGCGCTCATGGTCGAGCCCTGCGAGACCGAGAGCAAGGAGACGATGGACGAGGTCTGCGACATCTACGGCAGGCTCTTTGACCTTGCCTATTCCGACCCCGACGCGCTCCATACCGCGCCGCATGATACGCCCGTCCGCCGTCTCGACGAGGTCGGCGCGGCACGCAATATGATCCTGCGCTATTCGTTCGCGCAATAAAAAACACGCAATGCCGCCGCGAAAACGGCGGCATTGCTCTCAAAAGGAAAGAAACACTATGGCTGATTATCAACTCATCGTCATCGGCGCCGGTCCCGGCGGCTACGAGGCTGCGCTCCGCGCGGCGAAGCTGGGCAAAAGGGTCGCCGTGGTCGAGCGGCGCGAGGCGGGCGGCACCTGCCTGAACCGCGGCTGCATCCCGACCAAAACGCTGCTCCACGCCTCTGCTATCTACCGCGACGCGAAGAACGGCGCGCACTGCGGCATCCACACCGAGGATATCCATGCCGACATGGCTGAAATTTTTGCTTACAAGCGCGCCGTTTCACAGAAGCTCTCCGCCGGCATCGAGTCGCTTTTCAAGACCGCGAAGATCGACCTGCTGCGCGGCACGGCGCTCATCACCGGCTCCGGCTGTGTCCGCGTGACGGACGCGGACGGCAGCGCCAACGACTACACCTGCGACGACATTCTCATTGCCACCGGCTCCGTGCCGTCCCGCCCGCCGATCCCGGGGCTGGAGCTTGCCATGACCTCCGACGAGCTGCTCGAGGGCTGCGACCACCTCTACCGCTCCATCGTCATCATCGGCGGCGGCGTCATCGGCATCGAATTTGCCACGTTTTACGCCGACCTCGGCTGTGCCGTCACGGTCATCGAGGGCATGGACCGCCTGCTGCCGAACATGGATAAGGAGCTGGGGCAGAACCTTGCGCTCATTCTGAAAAAGCAGGGCGTGAAGGTCTTCACGAACGCGATGGTACAGCGCGTGGAGCAGGCGGGCGAGGACCTTGCCGTACACTTCACCTGCAAGGAAAAGGAGGAGACCGTCTCCGGCGAAGCGGTGCTCTGCGCCATCGGCCGCCGTGCTTACTGCGACGGCCTGTTCGCCGACGGCGTCGGCGTCAAAATGAATGGCCGCAGCATCGCGGTGAACGCGAATTTTGAAACGAGCCTGCCGCACGTCTACGCCATCGGCGATGTGTCCTCAAAAATCCAGCTCGCCCACGTCGCCACCGCGCAGGGCATTGCCTGTGTCGAGCGCCTGTGCGGCGTGCAGGATCACACCGATCTCTCGGTCGTGCCGAGCTGCATCTACTGTCGTCCCGAGATCGCGGTCGTCGGCCTCACGGAGGCGGAAGCCAAAGAGATGGGGATCCCCGTCAAGGTCGGCAAGCACGTCATGTTCGGCAACGCCAAGACGGTCATCGCCGACCCGGGCCGCTGCTTCATGAAGCTTGTCGCCCACGCCGAAACGCGCGAGCTGATCGGCGCGCAGCTCATGTGCGAGCATGCGAGCGACATGATCGGCGGCGTGGCGCAGGCGCTCGCCAACCACCTGACCGCCGAGCAGTTCTGCCGCGCGATGCGCCCGCACCCCTCCTTCGAGGAGGCCATGACCGCCGCGCTTGAGGACCTGTGCGAAAGGCTCGGCTGACATCCTGCCCGCCACGATCCAGTACGGACCGCGGCGAAGGATGCAAACAGAAAACCCCGCAGGGCCGTTGGCTCTGCGGGGTCGATCTTTTGACGTTTGCGGTCAATCCAGATAGCTGAACGTGACGGAACGGGTCGATGGGGTGAGAGCGGCGAAGGAGTAGCCCGCCTCAAGATAGCCCTCGATGATGGCAGGCAGGGCCTCGACGGTGGTGGTCTTGGCGCTGCTGTCGTGCATGAGGATGATGGCGCGCCGCGCGGTGCCGACACCCTTGAGCGCGTTGGCCGTCAGCGTCGACGAGGGCTGAATTTTGGAGAACACGGCGTCGCCGTTGGCGACGTTCCAGTCGAAGTAGACGAAGCCGCGCCGCGTCATTTCGGCGATGAGCTGCTGATGGATGCCGACATTATAGCTGTTGACGCTGCCGCCGGGGAAGCGGAAGATCTGCGGCTTGACGCCGGTGGCCTCGTAGATCTGGCAGAACATCTGGTTGAAGTCCTCCAGATACGCTTCGACCGAGGCGTATATTTTCTTGTAGTCGTGCGAATAGCTGTGGATAGCAAGCGTGTGGCCCGCCGCGACGATCTTCTGCATCCGCTCGAGATCGCCCTCCTCATTTGCGCCGACCACGAAGAAGGTAGCCTTGACGCCGTACTTGTCAAGGATCTCCAGAATTTCATCCGTGCGCGCCGAGGGACCGTCGTCAAAGGTCAGGTAGACGGCGTTGTCCACGTCCACGGTGCCGCGCAGCGAATCGTCGGCGTACAGCTCGGGGTAAAGCTCCGTGTAGGCGGGGACCTCGGCCGCCGGAGGCTCGGGCTCAGCCGGCGTAGGCTCGCCGCCCTCGGGCGCGGTCGACGGAAGCTGCTCCTGCATGGCCGCCAGCTGGCTGCCCGCTGTGTCGAGCTGCCGGTTCAGGCTGCGAACCTGTGCGAAGAGGTAGATGGACAGCGTGGTGGGAATGAGGATCAGCAGCAGCGTCACGGTGAAGATGACGTGCTTGAAAAACAGAACGCTGCCGATGTAGGGCTCCTTGTCCTCCTGCGGCTTGCTCAGATCGTAGGAGACGGGCAGTTCCTTTGCCGCGGCGTTCAAGACTTCGCCTCCATTGTGCCCTTCATCTCAACGCTGCCGTTCAGGACCGCGCCCGCCGCCACGGAGATCGTGCCGGTGACAACACTGCCGCTCACGCGCGCGTTAGCGTCCATCTGGGTGTTGCCGCTGATGCGGATATCGCCGTTGATCTCGCCGGCGCACAGCAGAGACTGCGCCGTGATGTTGCCCGTGACCTTGGAATCCTCGCTGACGGTGACGGGACCGTTTGCGGTGATGTCGCCGATGAGGGTGCAGCCGGTGAGCTTCACGCTGCCCGCCGTGATATTGCTCTGCAGGTTGGAGCGCAGCAGCACGCTGCCCTCGGAGGTCACGTCGCCCTTGAGCTCGCCGGCGATCTCAATGTCGCCCTTGGCGCGGAAGGAGCCCTCAAAGACCGTGCCGGGGGCAAGAAAGCTGGCGGCGGGTCTGGCCTCGGGTGTCTTGACCGGAGCGTGATCCACGCTCTTTTTCTCCGCACCAGGGGCGCTCTTGACCTCGACGGACGCGCTCTTGACCTGCGCCGGAGCAGTACTTGCCGCCTCGGAGCCGTCTCCGCCGACGCCGAACATTTCGTACATAGCCTTCTTCATGTTGCTCTTCTTGTCCATGATTTTCTCTGTCCTCCCTAAAAGTCTGCGGTTGATCTGCCATGCTGAACGGGAAACCCGGTCAGGAAATAAAAACGTGGCGCGTCCTTATTCCAAAAATTCGAGGGGAAGCGACTTGTTTCCCGACAATTTTACAAAATAGAGCATACCACAATATTTGAGCGGGTGCGAACAATCTGCCTGAAATGTATGTTTTTGCGGCACGAAATGCATACCGCGCCTGCCGGACTCTTGGCAGAGCCGGGAAAATATGGTATGATGAGACGAAAAATCGCTCGACGCGGCGGCGCTCGTGCGGGCGCTGCGCGTATGGCGCAAGAAATAGAAAACGCAGCACCGTGCGGTGCTGCGTGCGCTGCGGGACGCGTGAGGGCGGGGGCCCTCCGCGCAGAATTTCTGAAAAACAAAGGAGAGCGAGAGAATGGAGCTTTGCTTCAATGAAATGACCGTGATGAAAAACGGCACACTGCCGGAGGACATCGCGCTCTGCGCACAGGCGGGCTTTTCCGCCGTCGAGCTGCGCAAGGGCACGCTCCTGCGCTATCTGCGCGGCGGCGGGACGCTGGAGGCGCTGCGGCAGACGCTGGAGGAGCAGCACGTCCGCGCGGCGAGTCTGAACGCGCTCGAGAGCATTTCCTTTCAGACCAAGGCTGGCGGGCGGATGCTGCGCGAGCTGAGCGACTGGTGCTTTGCGGCCTGCCGCGTGCTCGGCTGCGGCTGCATGGAGGTCATCGCATCTTTCCATGTGCCGGAGGGGACCTCCGCGGCGGCGATCTGCCGCGAGACCGCCGATTCGCTGCTGCGGCTCTCGGACGCCGCGGCGGATTACGGCGTGCGGCTGGCGCTGGAATTTATGGCCGTGCCGGGCAGCTCCGTGCGGACCTTCGCGCAGTGCGCGGAGATCCTTGACACGGTGGACCGCGACAATGTGGGGATGCTGCTCGACACTTGGCATTTCTGCGCCGGCGGCTCGCGGCCGGAGGAGCTGTCGGCTCTGCACGGCGACCGGATTTTTATGGTCCACGTCAGCGACTGCCCGGCGCGCGCCCCGTTCACGGCGCAGCGCGCGGAGAGCTACTGGCCCGGCGAGGGCGACGCTCCCTTGGAGGAGCTGCTGCGGAGCGTCCGGGCGACCGGCTACGACGGCCCCTGCTCCGTCGAGGTCATGGACCCGAACGTGCTCGCCCTGCCGGCGGGGGATGCTATCCGCCGCGCGGCGGAGACGATGAAGCCGCTGCTTGCGCGGGTGGAGCGGTAAACGCTCAGCCCTCCGCGCGGAGGATCACCGGCTCGCCCGTGCAGTGCAGGACACCGCTTTCCACGGTGACGGTACTGCGGTCGATGAGGTTTTCATACACGCCGTCGGCGGCGTCCACGCGCACATCGGCGGCCTTTGCCTTGAGGGAGAATACGCCCACGAAACGCTTGCCCGCGCTTCCGCGCTGAAGGAGCGCGAGGTCGTTCGCATCGTCCGCGTCGGCGAAGAACCAGTCGGCGCTGCCGAGCTGGTGCTTGACCGCGTACAGGCGGCGCAGCAGACCGCTCAGATCATGACCGGTGCGGCGGTCGATGGGGTCGAGGTCAAAAAGGCTGGGCAGATGGTCGTTTTCAAATTCCTGCCCCGCGTAGAGCAGCGTCGTGCCCTTGAGAAAATAGAGCATCGCCGTGTAGTTCACGAGCGCGCGCTCGTCGCGCACAAGGGAGGCGATGCGCGGCTGGTCGTGGTTTTCCAGAAAGCGGAGCTTGTTGTAGTTCGCGGGGTAGCAGGTCTCCTGAAAGCTCAGCGCGTCCAGATAGCGGCTCAGGGGGACCTCGCCGCGCAGATACCGGTCGAATACCTCGCGCACATCGTACTCGTACTCCAGATCGAAGGCACGAAACACCTCGCCGTCCGACGCGGAATAGACGCCGTGCCGCCGCGCGAGACAGCCATAGCTGCGGTGGACCGTTTCGGCGAGCCATACGCAGTCCGGGTTTACATCAGCGACCGCCGCGCGGGCCTGCAGCCAGAATTCCACGGGGACGAAAGACGCCACATCGCAGCGGAAGCCGTCCACCAGTTTAGCCCACATTACAAGCGTATCCGTCAGATATTGCCAAAGCCCGCGGTTGGAGTAGTCCAGGTCGATGACGTCGGCCCAGTCGCCGAGCTTATTGCCCGGCTTGCCGTCGGGCCCGCGGTAGAAGTATTCCGGATGCTCGCGGTAGAGCACGGAGTCGGGCGAGGTGTGGTTGTAGACCACGTCGATCATGCATTTCATGCCGTGCGCGTGGATCTCGCGCACCAGCGCTTCAAAGTCCTCCATCGTGCCGTAGGCAGGGTTGACGGCGCGGTAATCGCGGTTGGCATAGGGGCAGCCCAGCGTGCCTTTCTTGCCCTCGACGCCGATGGGGTGAATGGGCATCAGCCAGATGATATCCGTCCCCAGCGCGCGGATGCGGTCGAGGTCGGGAATGACGGCGCGGAAAGTGCCCTCCGACGTGTGATTGCGGACGTAAATGGAATAGATCACCTGATTTTGCAGGCGCGGATCGGTGTTTGCAGCCATGTGGCGTTACCTCCTCAATGCTTTATGCCGCGATTGTAACACAATATTTTACTTTTGCAAGAGGGGCGTTTCCACAAAAGGAAGCGTCCTTTTTCGACCAGCGTCCGACGATCCGTCGGATACGGCTTCATAAAGAAGAACGAGGGGCGGCCCATCGGGCCGCCCCGCTGTGATTGGCGCCGGAAGGCGCCAAGAAAAGGCCGGCGTTTTCACGGGGAAAACGCCGGCCTTTCTGTCGTATGAGCCATCCGCCCTTGCGGTCACCGAAGATTCTTGTGGAAGAATGCCTGCGCGTTCTTGTAGAAGACGCCGTCCGCGTCCTCCTGCGAGACGCCGCGGGAGAGCAGGTATTCATAGAACGAGGCGGCCTTGGCGGGCGTATTCAGGCATTCGGGCAGCACGGAGCCGTCGAAGTCCGAGCCGAGGGCGAGATTCTTCCGCGCGCCCAGCTCGAAGAAGTGCATGGCGTGGCGGTAGAGATCGTCAAGGCTCTTTACGTCGCCGTCGTCGCGCAGGAACTTCACAAAGTAGTTCAGACCGATCAGGCAGTCGCGGCGCACCATCTCGCGGATCATGTCGTCCGTCAGGTTGCGCTTGTGGCTGCACAGCGCGCGGGCGTTGGAGTGCGTGGCGACGAAGGGCTTCGTCGCGACCTCCAGCAGATCCGCGAAGCCGGGGTCGTTGAGGTGGGACACATCCACCAGAATGTTTTCCTTTTCCATCTCGCGCACGGCGGCCTTGCCGAACTCGCTCATGCCGTGGTCCGTGGTGTGGCCCGAGCCGAGCTCGTTCTCGCCGTTCCAGGTCAGAGTGATGGCACGCACGCCCTGCTCGGCGAGCGTGTGGACGCGGGAAAGGTCGCCGGCGAGCGCGCTGCCGTTCTCGATGGTCAGAAACGCGGCGGTCTTGCCCGCCGCCCAGGCCTTCTCCATATCGTCGGCGTTGCGGCAGGGGGCGACGCGGTCGCCGAACTTCTCCATCTGGCGGTAGAAATTCGCGCGGTTCTTTTCAAAGTAGTCGATGGCGGCCTGCCCGCGTTCCTCATCGGGGATGAACACGGCGTAGAACTGCGCCCAGTGGACATCCTTCGGCATATTGGACAGCGACAGCACGCGGCCGGGGTCGTCCAGCGTATCGGGATTGCCGGTGTGCGCGTATTTCCGGTATTCTGCCAGCGTGTCGCAATGCAGGTCGATCAATCCATAGCTGTTCATGGGGTCATACTCCTTTTTTCATTTTCTGCCATAAGAGGGCTCACGCATCCAGCCGCTTGAGCGTTCCGAGCAGCAGCCGCCACGTCCGTTCGGTGGAGGCAATGTGCAGGCGCTCGCGCGGGATGTGGATGTCGGTCAGGTCAGGGCCGAGGGAGATGCAGTCCAGCTCCGGCAGCTTTCCGGAGAGGATGCCGCACTCCAGTCCGGCGTGAAGCGCGGCGATGCGCGGCTTTTCGCCGTACTGCTCGTAAAAGACCTCCGCGACGCGGTCGCGCAAGGGCGATTCGGGGCGGTACGGCCAGGCGCTGTAGTCGGAGTCCAGCTCTGTCTGCCCACCCAGCGCCTCCGCCAGCCGCGCGAGACGCGAGGCCACGGCATTCTTCTGGGAATTGATGCTTGAGCGGATCATGAAGCTGGCGCGGAGGCTCGCTTCATCGGAGGTGAGCCGACCGAGGTTGAGCGAGGTCTGCACAAGACCCGGCACGTCCATGCTCATTTCCACCACGCCGTTCGGCGCGCAGAGCGGCAGCGTGATGGCGCGCTCCGTGCTGGCGGCGTCCATGGGCGTAAGCCCGTCGTCGGTCTCGGTGACCGTTACGGTGATATGACCGTCGGCGGCGTGATATTCCGCGCGCAGCGCGGCGGCGAGCGCTTCCACCGCGCCACGGAGGGCGGCGGCATCGCCGGTGCGGACGACGGCCTCGGCCTCGCGCGGGATGGCGTTGTCCTTGGCGCCGCCCGAGACGCGGATAAGACGCAGCGCGCCCGCGCGGCTCATTTCATCGAGCGCGCGGCCGAGCAGAAGGTTGGCGTTGGCGCGGCCCTTGTGGATCTCCTCGCCGGAGTGCCCGCCGGCAAGACCGCTGATCCTGACGCGGAGCGTCTGTCCGTCAAAGGGCGCGCGCGTGACCGGCAGCGTGCAGAGCGTGCGGCAGGCGCCGGCGCAGCTGACCGTGAGGACGCCCTCCTCCTCCGAGTCGATGTTGATGAGGTACTTTGCCTTCAGGTCGCTCGCGTCGAGCGCGCGGGCACCGATCATGCCGACCTCCTCGTCCGCCGTGAAGACGCACTCCAGCGGGCCGTGGGGGATATCGTCGGCGTCCAGGACGGCGAGCGCCATCGCGACGGCGATGCCGTCGTCGCCGCCGAGCGTCGTGCCCCGCGCGCCGATCACGTCGCCGTCCACGAAGAGGTCGAGCCCCTCCGTTTCCATAT
>ERZ1673738.2441-NODE-2441-length-23867-cov-7.135478_pt1 | contig 23867 bp, 13 predicted proteins | sample MGYA00580198_ERZ1673738 | MGnify/ENA primary metagenome ERZ1673738 (study PRJEB41218, sample SAMN15661784) | gut metagenome | host: Homo sapiens | place: Canada: London | collected 2015-08-20/2019-03-30 | study: EMG produced TPA metagenomics assembly of...
TCTGCGTCCATACTCGTGTTTGCCAGCGCCGCATAAAATAAAGAGATATTTTTATTATGTAAGAATTATTAAATGAATGCAATTCCCCTATCCGTCACCGCTCCTTTATTGAAAATATGTATCGCAAAAATTGCTGCAAAATGAAAAATTGTTTCACAAATTGACAATAAGGCAAACAGGTGATATAATCAAAAAAAAATCAAATGCGGCAAAAATGCACACAAAAAAATCACAGGGAGTGTAAACAATGGTAGGAAAGACATTTGACAGAGTACTTGCGATAAAAGAAGTGGCGACCAAGACAGAAAAAAAACTCATCGAAGGGCTGATGAAAATCAACGGTGACGAGCTCATTTATCTGTCCATCACCGAATTGTCGGCAAAACTTAAAGTCGCCGAAGCCACAATAGTGCGTTTTTGCAAAAAACTCGGTTACAACGGTTTTCAGGACTTCAAACTGAGTCTCAGCAAGGAACTCGGCATACAGGAAGATACCTCAAACAACAGCGTGGTGCGCAAACTTGCGCTCAAAATGACCGACGCCATAGACGAAACCTCGCGCAGCATTGACTACGACGAGTGTCTGCAGATTGCCGACCTGCTTATCAACGCCAGACACATAGGCGCGTTCGGTGTGGGCAATTCGTCCATCACTGCAACGGAATTCGGCAACGTGCTTGCCCGTATAGGCATAAACGTCACCGTAACGCCGGATCCGCACCTGCAGGCAATGATAATCGGCAACATGACAAGTACCGACGTTGTAATACTGATAAGTGTTTCGGGCAGCACCAAGGACATCATCGACGTGGCGGAAATTGCCCGTCGCAACGGTGTAAAAATCGTTGTCATCACATGTTACGACCATTCTCCCCTTACCAAATACGCCGATTACGTCCTCAACAGTACCCGCCGCGAGGCAGCCTACGAGGGCGGTTCGGTGTCTACCATAGTTTCCATTTCATTTATCATCAACGTGTTGTACAACGCCATCTACGAAAAACTCGGCGAGGATGCGTACAACCGTACTTTGCGTGCGGCAGGTGCCGTTGCAAACAAATCAATCTGACGGGAGAATACTGAATGTTGCAAGGTAAACAAGTGGACAAGTTGGTTGCCAAGGTTATGCGCCTCGGCGATGTGTACGGGCAACTTGTCGTGCGGAAGGAAGTGCCGCAAAAAGTTTTTGTCACAACTAACAATTCCACGCAGGAAGCGCACGGCGGTTTGCAGTGGGGCAGCGATTTTACCTATGCCGATTTTTGGTTTGAAGTGCAGGGGGTTGAAGAAAATCAATTCTACTGTCTGCTTGCGGAAACGGGCGGCACCGAACACCTTGTGTCGGTAAACGGGCGCAAAATCGGACTTGTGGACAAAGTGGAAAAGGAACGCGATGGCATTTTTCGCATTCACGGGCTGTTGCCGCTTGACGGTATTAAAAACGGCGACCGCATAAACGTCGAAGCGTACTACTCGCACACAATGCCGGGCACCATGCCCTACGACGCGCCGAGCACTTTCTCGCTGGAGGGCTACTACCCCGACCGCCCCTACAAACGCCTTACTTTGGTTGCGGTGTGGCAGCCATTGGTAAAATTCCGTCAAAAACTTGACCTGCTTAACAAACATTACGCCGCGCAAGGTAAAAATACATTCGGCGCAGCCGCCGCTGAAAGGGTGTACGTCAGACTGTTTGAAATTTTGCCTATGGAACCGTCCTCGCTTACCGATGACGCGCTGACAAAGGCAACGGAAGTAATAGACGACTTTTTGCAACGCGGCGTTGACGAAAAGCCTTTCGTCGGCGTAATCGGGCACAGTCACCTGGACACGGCATGGCTGTGGAAGGTTGAAGAGACGCGCCACAAACTTATGCGCACGCTGTCCAATGCCGTGACGCTGCTGGAAAGGTATCCCGATTACAAATTTTTCCTGTCCACCGTGCTGTACCTCAAGTGGGTGGAAGAGGACGACCCGAAGTTGTTTGCAAAGGTAAGTAAACTGATTGCCGAGGGACGTATTGAACCGAACGGGTCTACGTGGGTGGAATGCGACGGCAATCTTACGGGAGCGGAAGCCTTTTGTCGCCAGTTTGTGCGCGGCAAACGCTACCTGCGCGAAAAGTTCGGCTACGAGTCGAATACGTTCTGGCTACCCGACACATTCGGATACTCGGCTGCTTTGCCGCAGATAATGAACAAGTGCGGCGTAAAGTACTTTCTTACAACAAAACTCAGTTGGAACGACACCAACACATTCCCCTACGAAACCTTTGTGTGGCAGGGCATCGACGGCAGCAAGGTCACGACGCACTTCAACACTATTCAGACGTGGGTTGACGACAAAAGCGTTGCCGACCGCCTTGCAAACGTACACGACGCACGCGAAAGCAACTGTGCGTTGATGGCTTACGGTTTCGGCGACGGCGGCGGAGGTCCGTCGGACGATATGGTGGGACAGGCAGTGTATACGCAGCACAATTGCCGCTTTGCCGACGTCAGACATGTGACGGTTTCGCAATTTATGCAGCGAGTAAGCAATCAGCAACTGCCCTGTTACTACGGAGAGTTGTATCTCGAATTGCACCGCGGCACGTTTACCACAAACCACGCGCTTAAACAAAACAACAGACGCCTCGAAGAAGCGTTGCACAATGCAGAACTGGTGTCGGTATTTGCAGGCGAGGACAACAAGGCGCAGACCGACAAATTGTACGACGTACTGATGCTCAATCAATTTCACGACATTTTGCCGGGTACCTGCATTGCCGAAGCAACGGACATTGCTATTGCCGAGCAACAAGCCGCGTTGGAAAGTGCGAAGAATATTGTTGCGGGAAGCGGCAAACAAACGCGCTACTTCAATACGCTTGGGTTTGCCCGCACGGCTTTGCTTGACGGCAACAAGGGCGAGACATATGTTGACCTTGACGGCAAAAAGCACGTTCTGTCGCTGTATGATTTTGCCCCGTACGGTTACGGCACGGAAATAAAGACGGAACGCAGATTGTCGCTTGACGGCGACACGGTTGCAACGCCCGACTACACGGCTACGGTTCATTGCGGCGTGATTACGTCTTTCGTGTACGACGGCAGACAACTTGTAGACGGCGCATTCGGCAGAGTTACCGTTGCCGAGGACGTACCCTACATATATGACAACTGGGACATCGATGCCGACTATGTGCTGAAGGAACACTCGGCAAAGTTTGTCGGGCAACAAGTGGTGGCGAGTACCGACAAACTGGTTGTCATCCGCGCCACGTTTGCGCTTAGCGACAAATCCACGCTTACGCGCGACATCATTTTCAGCGCGGACAGCCCGAGGGTGGAATTTGACAACAAACTGGAATTTGCCGACAAACATATGCTGGCGCGTACCTGCTTCGACACAACGCTGTTTGCGCGTCACTACAATTGCGAAACGCAGTTCGGGCACGTGGAACGCAACGCGCTTTCCTGCTGCAAGGAAGACAACGCGCGGTTTGAAGTGTGCGCCCACAAGTGGACGGATTTTTCCGAGCAAAACATCGGTTTGTCGCTGCTCTCCGACAGCAAGTACGGAGTGTCAGTAACAGGCGGCACAATGGGAATTACGCTGCACAAAAGCGGCACTCACCCCGACGCTCGCGGCGACAACGGCACAAGTCGTTTCCGCTACGCGCTGTATCCGCACAAAGGTGCGCTGGGTGTTGACACGATTAAGCAAGGCTACGACTTCAACATGCTGCCCGTTGCTACAACACGGAAAAATCTTGTCAGCCCGTTTGCCGTTGACGGTGACAAGGCTGTGGTGGTGGAAACTGTCAAACAGGGCGAAGACGGCGGCATTGTGCTGCGCCTGTACGAAAGCATGGGCGGAAGGGCAAAAGTTTGTGTTTCGTCGGAAAAATACGCGAATATTACGTTGACAAATATCCTTGAGGACCGGGTTGAAACGTTGTCGGACAGCGGCAAAGCAACGATTGAACTGTCGCCGTTTGAAATTGTGACGTTGAAGCTGGATTAAAGCAAGTTTGCGTTTGTTATCTTCGGTTTATCGTGTCGGCAACATGCAAATTGCAATTAGTGACAGCAAAATCAACCCTGACAAACAGACTTCGGAAGCGGTTTGCTTCCGGGGTCTTTTTTTTGTGCCGACTTCGGGCAGTAAAGTGTTTTTTTTGTTGTGTCGGCTTTTGCCGATACGGGATTTTTGTTGCGTCGAAATGTGATAAATTTCTGAAAATCAGAATATTTAATATTGAAACTTTGGAAAATAATTTTCATTTTGACTGCAAATTTTTAGTAAATAAACTGTCAAAAGGACTTTTGTGAGGTGTTTGACGGGTTAAAATAGCATTTGTCTTTGAAAAATGAAAACAAAATGAAAATAAATGGAAACAATTTTCAAAAATAATAGACTTTTTTGAAAAAAGTATTGACATTGATTTTTGAATAGTATATAGTTTACACATAGGGGAATATTTTGTCTGTTTTTGGCGCGGAACGTGCTTAAGCGGCATAAGTATTGCCTGAAAATTACTCAACAAAGGAACTGTCAAAAAATGATTTTGAACAGAGGACTTATCGTTTCGTGTCAGGCAGTACCCGGGGAACCGTTGTACGGCTACGGAATAATGCATTTGTTTGCAAAGGCAGCCAAGGAAGGCGGCGCATGCGGAATACGCGCGTTGTGCGACGACGTTGACAGCATCAAGCGCGAAGTAAATTTGCCCGTCATCGGGCTTGTAAAGCGTTGCTGCGACGATTCACCCGTGTACATCACGCCGACAAAAGCCGATGTCGACAGACTGCTTGCCACGACCTGCGATGTAATTTGTATGGACGCAACCATGCGCAAACGTCCCTTGGGCGAAACGTTGGAACAGCTCTACGAATATGCGCGCGCCAACGCAAACGGCAGAGAGTTGCTTGCCGACGTATCGACGGTGGAAGAAGCAATCAACGCGGACAAACTCGGCTTCGATTACATTTCCACAACTCTTCGCGGCTACACGGAATACACGGCAGACGCGGTGTTGCCCGACGTGGATTTTGTGGCGGAATGTCTGTCTGCGGTCAGGCACGCAAAGGTAATTGCCGAAGGCGGTTTTTTTGAGGTGGCGCAGATAAAAGCCGTTTCGGAAGTAAACCCCTACGCGCTTGTTGTGGGTTCGGCAATCACTCGTCCCAAAGTAATCACCGAGCGGCTCGGTTCCGCACTTAAACTGAAATGAAAAAGTGTACAATATTGTATTTGCCGCTGGACGAACGCCCTTGTAATGCGGAATTCGTGTGTAAAATCGCACGCGGAACGCCGGTTGAGGTGGTTTGCCCGGGCGCAGAAATTCTCGGCGACAAAAAGCAGCCTGCCGACTTCGGCAAGGTGCGCAAGTTTCTTGTTGACAACGTGGCAAAAGCCGACGCGTGCGTAATTTCGGTGGACATGTTGCTGTACGGCGGCATAGTGCCGTCACGCCTGCACGAAATGACCGAAGCACAACTTACGGAACGGCTGCAGGTGCTTGCCGAACTCAAAAAAATCAATACGTATGTAAAAATTTACGCATTTTCGCTCATTATGCGGTGTCCGTGTTACAGCAGCGACGACGAGGAACCTGCCTACTACGAGCGTTCCGGAAGAGAAATTTTTCTCAGCGGTCAGGTGAAGCACAAACTGCGCGAAGGATTGCTTACCGAGGCTCAGGCGCAAGCGTTACTTGCCGGATACAAGACAGTGACTGGCAGTGACATCGACGACTTTGAAAAACGTCGCGCGACAAACCTTGCAATGTTGCTGAAACTTCTTGCCGACAACCCCTGCGACTACTTTGTGGTGCCCCAGGACGACTCGGCGGAGTACGGTTACACGACAATGGATCGCCTGGCGGTCAAAAAGTTTGTCGCAGACAACGGCTTGCCCGACGTACCCATGTACCCGGGTGCGGACGAAGTGGGTATGACGCTGACAAGCCGAGCCGTGACGGACTTTTACGGCAAACATCCGCAGGTGTACTGTCATTGGACAAACGAGCGTGCGCAAAACGTTACGCCGCTGTACGAAGATCGTCCCGTCGGAAAAACCGTGCCGGTACAACTTGCCGTTGCAGGGTGCGCGGAAACTGCCGACGAAAGCGCGTGCGACATCGATTTGTTTCTCAATTACCCTACGGAAAAGCAGGTGGAAGCGTCAGAACTGCCCGTGCAGGGTTACAAGGAGCGTAATCTTGACAAGTTTTGCGCGGACGCTCTGTCGGCGTTCAGACAAAATAAGGTCGTCGCAATTGCCGACGGCGGTTACTGCAACGGCGGCGACGTGGAACTGTTGCAAATGCTGTCAGAGCATGTGGACCTGACCGACATTCCTGCCTACGCAGGGTGGAACACTTCTTCCAACACTCTCGGCACGGCAATCTGTGAGGCGGTGTTTGTGTGGCTGTTCGGACAAACGGAACAAAGCAAACTGTTTGTTGCCGAACGTTACGCCGAGGACGCAGGCTATTGCGGCTACGTGCGCAGGTACATGTGCGACAACGTGTTGCCCAAGTGGGGGCTGGATTACTTCCACGCCGACGGCAGCAGTGGCAAAGTCGCCGCTCGCGTCGCGCAGGAACTCAATGCGTTTCTTGCCGACAAACTTCCTCAGGTTGCGGCAAAGTACAAAGTGTCGCATTGTAGTATGCCATGGCGGCGTATGTTCGAAGTGCGACTTGATATGGACAAAATATGACAGGATTTACCAAGTTTTTAGCGGTGTCGGCGTTGCTTGTATGCTTGCTGACGGGAGTAGTTACGATGAGTTTTGACAAAGAAATTGCTTTTGCCTCGCAGAGCGCAGACGGCGTGGGCGTGGTGTCGGCACGCGGTGTGTGGCATCGTCCCGACGATACCGGCACGGAAAAGGACGTTGCGGGCGTGTGCGCATTCCTTGACAAATTGCAACGCGCAGGCGTCAATCTTGTGTTTCTGGAAACCTTTTACCACGGTATGGCAATGTACCGTTCGACATTAGTGCCGTATTACACCAAGTTTCAATCCTATAATTACGGCGAATACGCCGACTACATGTCATGCTTCGTTGCCGAAGCCGACAAGCGCGGCATAGAGGTGCACGCCTGGGTGGAGGACTTTTACATCGGTATCGAAGAAAACTACTTTACAAAAAATCTGCCCGAGTGGCTGCTTGTCACCGACAAAGGCTCGACCCGCAATACCGAAGGCGGCGGCTTCATCTTTCTTGACCCTGCCAACGCCGAAGTGAAAAACTATCTTGTGTCTTTCTACGACGAGTTGCTGACGACGTTTCCGACTGTTGCCGGGCTCAACCTCGACTACATTCGTTATCCCGTATCCGACCAAGGCGACGACACAGGTTACACACAGGCGGCTATTACCGCATTTTGCAGGCAGCACAACATCGACGGCTCGTTTACGGCGACGGAGTTTGCCGCTTATGTAAAGAAAAACGGTCTGTATTCGGTGTGGGTGGACTTCCGCGCGGCGCAGGTTACGGATTTTGTCCGCACGGTGTTCCTGTCCGTCCGCACAAAGCATCCCGACAAGTTGCTGTCTACGGCAATCTTCCCCGAGCCGTCCCTTGCGTACAACACGAAGAAGCAGGACTTCGTCAAGTGGATTGAAAAGGGCTACATTGACATCGTTACGCCCATGGCTTACTACGACAATCCTGACACTCTTAAAAGCGCGCTTGCCGAAATGATCGCGGATTGCGACAAATGCTTCTGTTATGCAGGGTTGTCGGCGACATACCACAATCTGTCAAATGCCGCCGTTACAAGGCAACTGGAAGTATGCAACGAAACGGGCATGGACGGATTTGTGTTTTTCGGAGCGAAATCGCTGGTGGAAAACGACAGTTACGTCGAACTTCTGCACAAACGATTCGGAACGGTTTCTTCCGTAAAGCCGCACGCGACGGTAGGTAAATTGTACGAAGCGACCGTAACGCCTCTTGCAGACTACCTTGACAAAAACGGCGACGGTGCCGGCGCCGACGAACTTGTTGCCGCGCTGGACAAACTTAAAACCTGCAACGAGTACAATGCCGTGTCGCTGGCAGAGGGCGTAAAGGCACTGCGACTGGTGGTAAAATACAATCTTTCGCAGTACGTAAGCGAGCAAAACCTCGACGTGGCAAAGCAATGTCTCGGCAAACTGTATCGCTTCGTATCCGTCAAGCAAAGCAGACTTGAAGCGCGCTGCGGAAGTCAACCCGTCGACCCTGAACCTACACCGCCTGTCGAACCCGACAACGGCAACGACGGCAACAAAGATACCGACAAAAAAGGCTGTTTCGGAACTATCGGCGCAAGCGGACTTGCATTGGTAATGTTGCTTGCCGCTTCTAGCGTTGCGACAAAAAAGAGGTAATCTGATTTATGAAAGCAAAATTACGCGCGTGTTTACTTTCGGTACTGGCGTTTGTGTTTGTGCTGACGGCGGTTTTGTCGGTAGCAACGGGACTTGACGCCTTTGCCGAAGGCGAGTACACAAGAGATTTGCGCCTGACGGGCGTAACGGTGACGGTTGACGGCAAAGCGTATAACGATTTTTGCACCGACCCGGCATATTACTACGAAGAGGCTTCCGCAGGATATCTCAACATGGCGGAAGTCGGCTACTACGACGTGGATTCGACGGACAAAGTGGTGTACACGGCAAATTACCCCGACACGACAACCGGTCGCACGGGTAATGTCGTCGAGTACGTGTGCAAGACAAACGAAACGGGCAACTACGTGGTTGCGACAATCAATACGAGCGGCGACGGCAAAACCTACATCCCCGTAGGCGGCTTTGTACTGTCAGTCGGCGGCGCAAATGCGGCAAATTTTGCCAAGGTCGGCGACGTTGTGGTGCCGGACAAGCAAATTTCCGTTCCGCAAAAGGCTGTCGAGTCGGCAACACGGCGCGTTGTCGTAAACAGCACAAATACCACACGTTCGGAACCGATGGTTGTTTACTACGACTACCAGTTCGGCGCAAAAACAGGTACAAACATTTTCGGTACGGAAGTTACCTGCGTGTACAATTTCGACAAAAACTCGTTTGTCGTTGACTCTTTCCGCAACTTCGGCACAGGTGACGATTCCGGCTCGGACATCCCCGACAACAGTTTCGTGCTGAGTGCCTACGGCGAAGGCTACCGCGGCTTGCTGGTACGCAATCAACTGTTTACCGTCGGCGACGAAGTAAGACTTGTCGGTTTCGACTACATCCGATTCGGCGGAACGGTGCAGGGCGAGTACGACTTTGTAAACCCCACCGTTGAGGAAAACCCCAAGGGTATGGAAACGGAAACAACGCCGTTCCCCGCCTACCGCGGTGAAAACCAGACCATAATTTACCAATACGGTTGGAGTTACGAGGGCAGTACAGGCACGGGTACAAACGTGTACGGCTACGAAGCGGCGGTAAATGCCGACGGCGTAGTGGTGGAACTGGGCGTCAACGTTTCGTCAATTCCCGAGGGCGGCTATGTCATTTCGGGTCACGGCAAAGGACGCGACTTCATCCGTTCCAACATTGTGCTTGGCGCAACGGTGGTGTTGGACAAGGTAAACAAACGTTACTCGGTGTCCACAACGCTCAACAGTTACTACGAAAATCTTGTCACCGAAGTCAATTCGGTTATTACACAAGCGCAGCAACGTATTCGCCAATTGTACGACGTTGACAGCGAACTGCTTACGCAAAAGATACAGCTTGCGCAAAACGCGCTTGCCGACCTGCAAAGCGTAAAGGTGGAAATAGAACAAAAAATCGAGCAGGGCAATCTGACGGACGAACAACGTCTCAGCCTGCTTATGAATTACAACAACTATCAATTGCAGGTGTCGCGCCTGCAAAACGAAATCACGACGCTTTCCGCCGAAAGTAAACCCGTGTCGGCGCGCGGAGTGTGGCATCGTCCCGTGGAAACTTCCTACGCGGAAATCGAAAAGAACGTCAGAATGTACAGCGAAATCGGCATCAATCTGGTGTTTGTGGAAACGTTGTACAACGGCTACTCGGCTTTCCGCACAAGCATTGCGGATTTTCCGTACAATCCGCGCCTTGACTACAACTACGCCGACGGCGACAAAAATTATGCCGATTACCTTACGGCGTTTGCAGCCGCATGCAACAAGTACGGCATAGAGGTGCACGCCTGGGTAGAAAACTTCTACGTCGGCACGCAAAACACCGTTCCCGTGGTTGCAAATCATCCCGATTGGCTGCTTTACAACGATGACGGCACGACGGTGCAACGCAACGAAGGCGGCGCGTACATCTTCCTCGATCCGTCCAACACCGAAGTGCAAAATTTGCTTATTTCCTACTACAAAGATTTGTTTGACAAGGTGGACGGCATACAAGGGCTCAACCTCGACTACATCCGCTACCCCGTGTCGGACAAGGCGGAAGACACAGGCTACACGCTGACTGCAATGAAGGCGTTTGCGGCAACAAAGGGTATGACATTCAGCGAAGCGCAACTGGTCAGCCGCGAAAAAACGGCGCGTAAGTTTGTTCAACTGTTTGACGCCAACTATCTTGTGGGCGGACAGACGGAGGCGGAAGCCAACTACAACGATTGGGTTGACTACCGCACAAGCGTAATTACCGCATACGTCAGACGTATCAAGACGGAAGTCAAGGACGTGTACGGCAAGATGTTGTCCACGTCGGTGTTCGCTTCCGTTACCGACAGTTACAACGCCAAAAAGCAGGACTGGAAAACGTGGCTTAGCAACGGCTGGATTGACATCGCAACGCCAATGGCGTACTACAACAACCCTGCCGACGTGCGTTACCACACGGAAAACATGATTCTTGCGGCAGGCAACAACTGTTACTATTACACGGGCATCGCCTCTTCCTACAGCGGGCTGCCTGCATGGCAAAACAAGGAACAAATCGAAGCGTCATACATGGCAGGCGCAAACGGCTACGTAGTATTCTGTTCGACGCAAATCATCGGACACACCGATGTGCAGGAAGCACTTAAAAACGGCGTAAACAGCAGTTCGGCAGTGCTGCCTCATGCAGAGCTGAGTAAGGTGCTGGCGGCGTACTTCGACAAAGTAATCGACCGCGCAAACAGACTGTACATCCCCGCCGCGGGCATGACGGAAGCGCAACGCGACAGCCTTCGCGCCAAGTTTGACGAAATACTGGCAATGCCGACAAGCGGCGCGGTAAACGTGCACAGGGTGCAAAGCGCAATCAAGGCGTTGTACAGCGGCACGAGTTACGCCAAGGGATACTCGGGACAAAGGCTCAGCCAACAACTGAAGGAACTTGTAACGTTGCTGGACAACCGCATTTCGACGGAGCTTATCGCAAGCGGCGACTGGAACCCCGAAAAGCAACCCCGTCCGACCGTTACGGACAGCGAAATAGTGTTCCCTACGCCCAACCCCGACCCGAAACCGAATCCGAAACCCGACCCGACGCCCGACGAACCTCAGCAGACATACACTCTTGCGATAGTGTTGTGGTGCGCGATCGGCGTGACAGCGGCAAGCGGCGTTACCGCGGCGGTACTTGTTACGGTTAAAAGTAAAAAGAACAAAAACAACAACAATTAAAACTCGCTCGCAAAGCGGCGTATGTCGGCAAAAAATTGTAACGTATATGTAATTTTGTGACTAAACGTTGCTGAAACGGCACAAAAAACAAGGTAGTTAAAGATGGCTTGTCTGCATCTTCAAAATAAAAAAAAATAACGGAGGTAGTAAATGAAAAACAAGAAACTGATTGTCGCTTTGATGCTTGTTGCGGTAATGGTGTGCGCGTTTGTTTTTGCGGCTTGTGATAACACTCATCAATGTCAGCACAAGTGCGAACAGTGCGGCAAATGCATGTCCGATTGCACCGACGAAGCGTGCAAGGACAAGTGCCCCGGACACGGCACCGCCAAGGCTCCCGTAATCAGCGTAGTCCCCGCGCAAATCACCATCAACGCGGGTGAAGAAATCGACCTTATGCTGGGCGTAAGCGCAACCGACGAGGTTGACGGCACGGTAAACGTGACCATTACCGACGACAACGATTTTGACAACAACACCGTCGGCACATACACGATTACTTATTCTGCCAAAAACTCTCACAACGTAACGGCAACCGCTACGCGTACGATCGTCGTCAACAAGGCATTGTCGGCACTGGCACTGGAAGTCAAGGTTAACAAACTTGGCGAAGCCAAGTGGCAGGGCACCAAAATCAACTTTGCCAACGAACTGTACAAGGAACTCACCGCCGACACGACGCTCGAGAAGCAAAGCGGCGTGTTCCACAACGGCAGTGACAAAGCAATCACGCTCAACATCGAAGGCGGCTACGGTTGCTCTGCAATCATCACCGCAAACGGCGTTATGGTCGAAGGTCGCGACGGCGCAAACAACAAACTGGTAAACGAAGCGAACCCCACACGCGCAGGCAGCAATGTAAAAGTGCTGACCGTTGACGGCGAAGAAGTGTCCGTAGCAAGCGCGTTTGCAAAGGTAATGACAATCCCCGCAGGCGGCTACGCAATCGTAATTCAAGCCAACTACGCAGGCACGACCGCCGACACCGACGGACGCGGCTTCATCAACTACAACGTAATAGGCGAGTACGGCAACGTTGTGCGTTTGCTGTGGGTTGACGACAACAAAGTAATCACGCCGTATGTCGATCAGGCTCCCGTGGTAAGCGGCAACACCAAGTTGCTTGTTCAGCTTCGTCAGGAAGGCTTTGACCTGGAAACGGAAATCGTCAAGGGTATCACGGCACGCGACGACAAAGGTACGTTTGACGTATCCGACGACGTAAACATCGAAACGATAACTGTCGTAAACAACGGCGGTTTCGACATCAACAAGGAAGGTACCTACACTGTAAAACTCAGCGTGACCGACGGCACTAACACCACGGAATTTACACGCGAAGTTGAAGTGAAGGCGGACGGTTTCGGCAAAGTTGCGGTCGGCGAAAAGGAATACCTTGTGCTGAGCGACAACATTGCAATCGACCGGGATCTGACGGCAGTAGGCAAGTATTCGTTTATCGTGTACACGGCTGCATTCAACAAAGAAATCGGCTACAACAACGGTTACGGTATTGCGTTTGTGGTAAACAAGTACGGCAAGTTGGTGCGCATCTATGACGGTGCAAACGGCAAGTACTATGACGAAAACAACGCAAGCGGTATTCAGGACGCAACCAAGTGCACGCCTGCAGGCTACATCAACGAAGCAATGGCAAGCCGCAAGGACGGCGAAATCGTAATCATTGCGCCCAACTCGACCGCAAACAACGCCGAGGGCGGCTCGCGCAAATTCTTCGGCAATGCCAAGATTATCGGTGCGGACGTTACATTCCCCGGTATTACGTTTGAAGCACAGACTTACACCTTTACTGTGGGAGACAAGACCTTTACCGCTACGGAAGACAAGTACGCTTACAACAAGGAACTTGCCGCCGGCGAAGCTGCCAAAATGAAAATGGCGGTGTTCACCAAGGCTTTCACGGGCAACGTTGTCATCAACGGTTACGGCGCGGCTGTCGTCATCGACCAATACGGAACGCTTGTCAAGGTAATTGACGGCGCAAACGGCGGCTTGTACGACGCAACCGGCAAAACTACCGAAAAGGTGAACGCAAATACATACGCTATGGACGCCTTTGCGGCACTTGCCGACGGCGAAATCCTTGTAGTGTTCCCCAACGACGGAACAAACGGCGCGGACTCTGCACGTTCGTTTGCACTCGGTTTGCGCACCGACGGATCCATCGGCAAAAAGGTTACCCTGACGGGCTTCAACTTCGCGGAAGAACCCAAAAATGAAGTTACCGTTTCCGTCAACGGCAAGTCCTTTACGGTTGACACGGCAAAGGTTGCTGTCAACACAACAACCAAAACGGCAACAGATTACTCTTTCTACATCTTTACGACTGCTTTTACCGGCTCGCTTAACTTTGCCAACGGCTACGGCGCAGCGTTCGTAATGGGCGCCGACGGCAAAATCGCCCGTATTTACGACGGTGCCAATGCCAAGTATTATGACGCCGACAACACCGCAGGCATTGCAGACAAAACTATAGCCGCAGGCTACCTTACAGCCGCGCTGGATTCGCTTAAAGCAAACGAATGGTTGCTTGTTGCCGTAAACAAAGGAGGCGCAAACGAAGAAAGAGCCTTCCTTCTTGGCAACAAAACAATCGGTGCGGAACTGACCGTAAGCGGCATTACCGTAAAGGCTGCGGAAACAGACTACACAAGCAAAGTGGTGGTAAACGGCAACACGTTCTACAATGCAACGGTCAAGGTTAACGCCGACATCGCGGCAAAGGACGTTGACTTTGCGGTGTACACCTACGGTTACAACGGCGTTGTTACAAAGGCAGGCTGGAGCGAAGTGTTTGTATTTGACGCTACGGGCAAAATCGTCAAAATTTACGACGGCTTCAGCGGCAAGTACTACGACGCAGACAATGCCGGCGGCGTTGCGGCAGGAGATTTCTACACGCAGGCTACAATGACGTTGGACGCATTCAACGCGCTTAAACCGGGCGAAACAATGATTGTCGGCTTCAACGGCGGCAAAAACAACAATGCAGGACGCGCGTTCCTTCTGGCAAACCGCGCGTTCGGCAAGACAGTGACAATCAGCGGTGCAACGGTACCTGCGGCCGCTACCGCACAGGTTACGTACATGACGGTTACCGTCGGCGCAAAAACGTTTTACGCAGACGCGTCCAAGGTTGCAATCAATGCGGAATACACAGGCACACCTGTCTTTGCAATTTACGATTACGGCTTTACCGGCACAACCTACACGGGCGGTTACGGTGTGGCGTTTATCGTTGACAAAGCAACGGGCAAGGTTGTCAAAATTTACGACGGCGCAAGCGCAAAGTACTGGGATGCCGAAAACAATGGCGTAGGCGGCATTTGCACGGCGGCAGGATATGCCAAGGAAGCATTTGACGCCCTTGAAGAAGGTCAGTATGTAATCATCGCGCCCAACGGCGGAACGGACGGCAACACTGCACGCGGACTGCTGTACGGAAACCGTAAATTGGGTACCGACGTTTCTTACGTCGTTCCGACAACGGAAGCGCAGGGCTGATTTGCCCGATGCAGACAACTTCGCAAATGGCATTTCCCGTTCTTTCGGGCAGGCTACTGCCAAGTTTGTAATTTCAGTTCAAAAAACATAACAATGTCGGTGCCGCATGGCATCGAAAAAACAACTACAGTTTTGTTGCATGTCCGCGGCGTAAAAACCGCGGACTGCGACATAAAAATCAGTAAACGTATTGACAAAACCATGAAAAAAACATTATTCTATGTAGCGGTAGTGCTTTTGATTGCCTCTTTCACAGTTCCGTTTGCGGCGTCGGCGTTTACGGCGCAAGTGTTTAACAATCCCGATTACACGTCGGAACAGGACGGATTTGTCTACAAGGAAAAGCAGACCAAGGTAAAGGGCGTCAGTCAATCGCTGTTTTACGGCGAATACAACGCCACGGCAAGCGACGCAAAGTACGAGTGGGTCATCCACAGCGTGCGCGACGGTTCGGTGACAACCAAGTCCACCGTAACGGAAATTGCCGAAAATTACACACAAACAAGCGGCAGAAAGGTTATTTTTGCCACCAACGGGGATTACTTCGACCTCAACTCGGGGTCAAATATGGAATCCTACGTAAACAACGGCATTGTCGTAAGCAAAGGTTCGTTTGCGACAAAGCACTGTATCGGATTTGACAACAAAGGCAAGGTTGTCGTCGGGCGCATGACGGACGTCGCCGCAAAATTACTTGTGGAAACCGCCGACGGACAGCAACACCTATTTGACATAAACAAGTACAATTCCGCCCCTGACGACAACGAAATTGCCGTCTACACCGACCCCGGCACCTACAATGCCGACGGCTCGGGAAAATACGTCGTCGGTACAACAAGCACAAACTTACGGCAGTTGCCCGTGTGGGGCACGTCGCGCAGACTTACCCAAGGGCAAGTGACCGACGACAAATCTTTCACCGTCAAAAGCAATCAGTTTGTCGTGGCGGTAAAGGGGCAAAACGCTCAATTTTTCTTTGACAACGTAACCTACGGCGTAAACGTAAGCCTTGTAGAAATTCCGCAGGGCAATTACAGCGGTTGTACGTGGGTGCTTGGCGGATACGACATACTGGTAAACGACGGAACAATAAACACCAATTGCCACACCGACAACATGGGCAACGTCGCCGCGCCGCGCACCTTTGTGGGCGTCAAGGCTGACGGCACGATGTTTGTTTGTATGCTGGACGGCAGACAGGCAGGTTACGCGGTGGGCATTACCGTAAACGAAGAGGCACAGTTGGCTTCCCTGCTCGGGGCGCGTTTCGCGCTGGAACTGGACGGCGGCGGCTCGACAACATCGGTGGTGCTCGAGGGCGACAAACTCGTGTGCCGCAACAAGCCGTCCGACGGACAAATGCGCAAGGTAAGCAACGCGCTGATGCTGGTGGAAAAGAAAACCGACGTAGCCCCCGACCCCGATCCGACACCTGACCCCACGCCGGACCCGACTCCGACCCCCGATCCTGCGCCGGGTGACAACTCCCAAGGCTGCTTCGGAATTGTCGGAACGACATCGGCGGTAACGCTGATCGCCGTCGCAACGGCCGCGGCACTTGTTTGCCGCAAAAAGGACGAAACAAAGAAAAACAATGGCTGACAAACGCAGTTTTGTTTGTAAAACAGCTAATACGACAAACCGGTTTTTCTTTAATAAATCGGTTTCTCGGTTAATAAACCGAGTTTTCGGTTAATTCGGAATAAATACAAACGGAGGTAAAACTCTATGAAAAAACTCAGTATCATACTGGCTGTCGTGATGTGCGTAGCCGCGCTGATGTCATTAGTTGCATGCGGCGGCACGTCAAGCGAATACGAAATCAACTATGATATCGACCTCGGTCAAAAACGCGACCTGTCTGTGCTTATGCCTTACTCCGGCTACGAAATCGGTACGGTAAACAACTCGCTTACGGCGCAGACAATCGAACGTCTGACGGGATACAAGACAACTTACACACAGTTGCCTGCCGCCGACGCTTCCAAGACGCTCAACAACGAACTTATGGACAAACGTCCGTATGACGCAATCAAACTTACCAAGGATCAATTTGCCGACCTTGTAAAGGACGATATGCTTGTCGACCTTACCGACGCACTCAAAAAGTTTGCGCCCGACATGCTCAGCGCGATTTCCGAAGAGTCGTGGGGCGTTGTTACGGTAAACGGCAAAATTTACGGCATACCGGAACGCGCTTCAAGCGACAACATCGAAAACCCGATTGTGTTCAACAACGACCTTATGTTGCAGTGCAATCTCGAGCTGCCAACAACGCTTGACGAATTTGAAAACGTCCTCAAGGTGCTGACGGAAAAAATCGGCAGACCTGCTCTTACATTTGACAGATACACGCCGCTTGTGTACGCAATTTCCGCCGCGTTCGGCATTTACACCGACTGGCAGGAATACACCGTCGACGGCACAACGCAGGTGCTGTACTACATGAACGCACCTCGCTACAAGGATTACGTAGATTACATGCACGGACTGTATTCCAAGGGATACATCGACATGGCTGTCGGCACCAACAAGGCTTCCGACTGCATCAACAACTTTGTCAACGACAACGCCGCCGCATACGCCTGCTCGCTGTGGACGGTGCCAAGCATTGTCAACAGCATGCGCAGCACGGGCAAAATCAATGAAGTGCAGGCAGGCGGCTACCTTGACGAATACCTTACTTATCTGCGCGCCTTGAAGAGTGACGCAAACGCAGTGGAAAAGGTGTATCGCTCGGGCGGTTACTCCTACATCGTCGGCGTGCCGTACTACATGGCGGAAAACGTCGGCTACGTGCTTGACTGGATGAATTCCAAGATTAAGGACACCGACACCGAACACAACTTCCGCGAAATCGTGCTTGGCACGGAAAACGTTCACTGGACGTACAATGAGGTCCAAGGCTACCTGCCTGCCGCAAACTTCTCGGAAAAGGACGACGCGAGTTACTACCTGACGGGTACCAACGAAAGCAAGTACACCGACTACTGGAAGGCACGTGTTCGCAAGCAACCCGAACTGTTCCGCGCGTGGTCTTTGCTTATGACCGACGCAGACGCCGTAGGCGTACACAACATCACCGACTACACTCCGCCCATTGCCGACTACAATGCAAACCGTTCGGCAATAGAAGAGTACGCGCAGGATCAGATGTACATCATGATGAAGGACGGCACGGGCAAACTTGCCGAGTACCTGACCAAACTTAACGGACAACAAGGTTGCGCAAAGGCGACGGAAGCCGTCAATGCGTGGTACAAGGCAAACAACAAGTGATGTAATCGATTTTTACTTACGTATACGGATTTCGGGCGCATTTTGCACTGTAAAACGATGTAATTTGCGTCCGGAACAATGATAAAACACGGCGGTGATTTTGCCGCCGCGGACGACATTGCGGAGGTGAGCGCACGACAATGAAAAGCAACACTTTGGCGCACCGACTTAAAAAACACAAAAGCCTGATACCATTTGTAATACCTGCGGTACTGTTCGCTTTGGTGTTTTCCTATCTGCCCATGGCGGGCATACTGATTGCGTTTAAGGACAACCCGAATTTCGGACGATATCCCGTGTTCGAAGCGTTTAACCGCGCTTCGTGGACGCTTGACAACTTCAAGACGTTGGTGTCCGACCCGGAAATTTTGCGGTACATATCCAACACGCTTATCATCTCCGTAATGAAGATTGTCATTCTGTTTCCGTTGCCTGTACTGCTTGCGGTAATGGTTTCGGAACTTCGCAATCAGAAGTTTTCCAAACTGGTGCAAGGGCTGGTATTTTTGCCGCACTTCGTGTCGTGGGTAGTAATAGTGGGTATTTTCAACAATATCTTCGGCATTTACGGTCCCGTCAACAACCTGCGCGATTTGCTGTTCGGCGCAGACCCGATTTACTTCATGGGCGAACCTGCTTGGTTCCGCTGGCTTGTCGTAATACTGTCCGGCTGGAAAGAAATCGGCTACAGTTCAATCGTTTATATTGCCGCCATTACGGCAATCGATCCCGCGCTGTACGAAGCGGCGAAGATTGACGGCGCAAGCAAAATTAAACAGATATTCAGCATCACCATACCTGCCATAATGCCTACCATCATCGTAATGCTTATCATTCGTATCGGCTACCTGATGGACGCAGGCTTTGAGCAGGTCTACGCCATGATAAATTCCTACACGCGTGAAACGGGCGAGATTATCGGCACCTACGTGTACCGTTTAGGCCTTGGTACAGGCTCGCGCGATTACGGTCTGTCAACGGCGGTAGGTCTTGCAAACGGCATAATTTCGCTGATACTTATTGTCAGCGCAAACAAACTGTCCAAAAAATACATGGGCACGGGTATATGGTGATATTATGACAAAAAATCTTCCTTTAAGCAAGGGAAACAAAATCAAGGACGCACCCGTATTTCATGTAGTCAACACGATAATACTGGTAGCAGTGTCGCTGGTGTGTCTGTTGCCCTTCCTCAACGTGCTTGCCAACGCATTCTCTACGTCGGGCAATCAGATCAACTTTTTCCCTAAAGGGTTTACATGGTACAACTTTACGGCGGTGTTCGGCAAAGTCGGTTTCTGGCGTTCGCTTGGCGTTTCGCTGATGGTCACCGTGTTGGGTACGGCGTTGTCGGTACTGGTTATGTACTCGGCTGCGTATGCGCTGAGCAAGCCCGACTTCCCGTTCCGCCGCGGACTTATGATATTTTTCATCATAGTCATGATTTTCAGCGGAGGTATGGTGCCCAACTACATTGTAGTAAACGCGCTGGGGCTTACACGCTCGCCGCTTGCGCTCATTTTGCCGTCGGTAGTGCAGGTGTACAACCTGATACTTATCAAAAGTTACCTCGAAGGCTTGCCGCCGGAACTGGAAGAATCGGCAAAGATAGACGGTGCAAACAACCTGCAAATCATGTTCAAGGTGCTGTTGCCCGTGTCGCTTCCGTGCGTGGCAAGCGTAAGTTTGTTTACCGCGGTAACATTCTGGAACAACTACACAAGCGCGCTTATTTACCTCGGCACGGAAGAGAAATGGTATCCGCTGTCGCTGTACATCCTCAACTACATTCAGTCCGAGCCGGACGCGCTCAATCCGACGCTTGAAAACATACAGAAAGCAAACATCGAATCGGCAATGATTGTCGTAAGCATCCTTCCGATACTGATTATTTACCCATTTGTACTCAAATTCTTTACCAAGGGCGTTACCGTCGGTAGCGTCAAAGGTTGACGTAATGAAAAAAATATGTATGGATTTGGGCGCGACCAACATCAAGGTTGCGCTCTTTGACGAAACGGACGGCAAACTTGTCGTTGGCAAGGTCAGCGAAGTGCCTACTGATGCAGACAAAGGCAAGCAGGGCATAATTGCCGCATTGAAGCGCGCTACGGAACTGCACCTCGACAGCGATGTGTCGGAAGTTGCAATGTCATCGGCAGGCAACATAGACAGCGAGGCAAAGACCATTACCTACGCAACGGACAATCTGCCCGGGATGACCGGGTTTGATTACGGCAAATTTTTTGCGGAAAACTACGGTCTGAATGTGACCGTGCTGAACGACGCACATGCGGCATTGCTTGCGGAAGTCTACTACGGCGCGGCGGCGAATTACACCGACAAGCGGGTTGCAATGCTTACGCTCGGTTCCGGTGTGGGCGGCGGTTACGCCGTGTGCGGACATATTGTCGCCGACAAACAAAACGATTACGCGCGCTTCGGACATATCTGCCTTGTTGACGGCGGTTTGCAATGCACCTGCGGAAAGCGCGGCTGTGCTGAAATGTATCTGTCCGGACGTGCCATTCACCGCGACGTGGATGCGGTGGGGCTGGGCAACGATTTGTTCAGTCGATATATGCTTGACGACAAACAGGCGGCGGAGTATGTTGACAAATTTTGCGACAGGCTGAATTTGCTGCTGAGTAAAGTAAACGCAGTGTGCCCGTTTGACGTTTGCGTAATCGGCGGCGGTGTTGCCGACTGGATGGGCAACGCCTTTGACAAAATCTCGGCGAAACTGCATTACAACACGTTGCGCGCAACCCTCGGAAACGCAGCAGGCGTGTACGGCGCATACGTGTTCGGCAAAACAGGTCTTGAAGAAAAATTGTAAGCAAAAAGTTGATAGGGTTTCCATTCGCCATCACTAACCACCTTGGAGATGCCCTTTTCCGTTCTTTCGCGTGGAGGTTCGCTTTGTGTACCGCAAGTACACGGCATCTCGCTTCCACACAAAATTTACGAAAAATTTCAATCTCCAAGGCGCGAAGCGTTTTTGGCACCCGAGCGTGCACGATTAGAGTTACAGCCGTAAACTATTTCAGGCAATAAACTAATAGTGGTCAAGCCTCGGCTTGTGACGGCGAGATAATTAAAGGCAAACGACCGAACGCGTACTAGATGTACGTGGATGGGCGTTTAACGCCTAAGTATCCGCCGTCATACTCGCAAAAATGATTAGTGATGACAATGGAAACCCTACGTATTGTAAATTTCGTCATTACTGATCACCTTATGAATGTTCTTTCCCGTTTTGTCGGGCGGGCGTTTATTCGGCGATGTGACGACTTTTTGCTGTAAAAACTGCACAAAAAGAAGCGAGGAAACCATGAAAGCATTCGCTTGTGAAACAAAAAATAATCCCGAAACGAAGTACTTCGACATTGTCGTGTGCGGCGCGAGCCTTGGCGGAACGATTGCCGCTTATGCCGCCGCCAAACAAGGCAAAAAGGTGGTGCTGCTGGAAGAAAGCGACCGCGTTGGCGGACAACTTACTTCGCAGGCGGTGCCGCCCGACGAGCACAAATGGATCGAAACGCAGGGCTGTACGGCAAGTTACCGTGCGTATCGCAATGCCGTGCGCGACAGTTACCGCGCCGACCCGTCTTACAGCGACGACATGAAACGCCTTGCCGCGTTTTGTCCTGCCGATTCCGAAGTCAGTTATGTTTCCCATCCGCCAAGACTTGCGCGTAAGATACTGGAACAGATGCTTGCGCCTTACCTCGAGAGCGGTTTGCTGACGGTGTACACCGACGCGAAATTTGTCGGTTGCCAGACAGGCGACGAAGTGCACAGCGTTACTTACATTGTTGACGGCAACAAAATCACCTTCATCGGGAAGTACTTCCTTGACGGCACCGACACAGGCGAACTTGTCGCGGCAAGCGGTGCCGAGTACGTGACTGGCGCGGAAAGCAAAGCCGTAACCGGAGAAACGCACGCACCCGACATTGCCGATCCGCAGGACATGCAACCTGCGACAATCACGGCGGAACTGCAAAACCGTAAATGCGGTGACTTTGTAATAGACAAACCCTACATGTACGACGAGTTTCGCAAACTTGTAATGCCCTACGACAAGTACAACGTGTACTCTATGTACGGTCCCGATTCGTCCACGGGCAAGGCAAAGCGTTTCGGTATGTTCCTCGGAGAAAGGGACGAGCGCGGCGAAGAACTGTTTCCGCTGTTCAAGTACCGTCGTATCGTGTGCGCCGATTACTACAAGGATGGCACTCACCCCTACGACGTCAGCCTTATCAACTGGCCGCAAAACGATTACTTTCTGGGTAACCTGTATGAAACCGCCGACGCCGTACAAAACCAAAAACTGGCAAGGCTGTTTACTCTCGGCTTTGTGTACTGGCTGCAAACCGAAGCGCCGCGTGCCGACGGCGGCAAAGGTTACAGGTATCTGAAACTGGACGGCACTGAAAGCGAAACGCCCGACGGTTTGTCGGCAATGCCCTACATCAGAGAGTCGCGGCGTATCAAAGCGCAATTTACCGTTACGGAAAACATGATCGCAAAGGGTACAAAACCTGTGTTTGCCGACAGCGTGGGCGTGGGCAGTTACCCGATCGATTTGCACATAACGACGCAAACGCACACGTTTTTCTATGCCCCGAGCGAACGCTTTACCATACCTTTGGGCGCGTTTTTGCCGGTGCGTATCACAAATTTGCTGCCTGCCTGCAAAAATATCGGCACGACGCACCTTACAAACGGCTGTTACCGTCTGCATCCCGTGGAATGGAACGTGGGCGAAGTAGCAGGCTTGCTTGCAAGTTTTGCCGTAGACGAGCGTGTTTCACCGTCGGAAGTCCGCAACAACGGACGTTTGTTTGCTAAGTTTGTTGACCTTCTCGAGCAAAACGGTATTCAACGCTACTGGCGCGACTGACAGTTTTATTTGTGCTTTTGTTTTTCCCGACCCGTATATCTGTCCTTGTCGGTTGACGGATTTGAAACAAATTTGCCGATTGAATTTTCCGTCGAGGATCTCGTAGTCGTGTATTTTTGCTAATGCAACGAGGAATGTGTGTCGGATTTGCCAAAAGAGCCGGACAGTATTTTGCAACATCCGAAAAACACAAAAAAAAGTGTAAATATTTTCAAAATGGGTATTGACATCGTCTTTTCGTGGTGGTATACTAATCAAGGTTTATATAGGTTTGCATTTTTACGGGGCAGACGTTTCTACCGACTACCTTACAGTTGACTATAAACCGCCCTCCATAGTATACTCGATTTCATACCGAACAAACTCCATAAAAAGGAAAAGGTTGCGCTCCATCCGCAACCTTTTCCTTTTTCAGGTGTTTGACAGAGCAACACTATGACAGCTTTACCCGTAATTATGCGCCGTTTTTTTGCGCCTTTCGGGCAAAAATATAAAGCGAAATTTTTCTCGGAAATTTCACTCATTTTTTTGTCGGGAAATGTCGTTTCGGGTTTGACATTCCGTCGCGCTAATGGT